>Ga0153945_1000192_pt1 | contig 18983 bp, 17 predicted proteins | sample TSNJ029MetaG_FD_104720 | JGI IMG/M metagenome (GOLD analysis project Ga0153945, IMG submission 104720) | Attine ant fungus gardens microbial communities from New Jersey, USA - TSNJ029 MetaG | ecosystem: Host-associated > Fungi > Mycelium > Unclassified | place: USA: New Jersey, Wharton State...
GCTTCGTGTCCTCGCAGCTGGCAAGGTCTGCCAGCATGTCGAGGATTTTGTCCAGCTCCAGGGACTTTATGTGCTTATTCGTTTGCACGGTGGTGTCACTCCTTTTTTGCGCCTGCGGCGCGGGGGTGGCGCGCTGCTTGGTGTTAGCTGTCGCTCGCCGCTGGCTGGGCTTTCTGCCTGCGCGGGTTTTTCTTTGCGCCTGCGGCGCGGGGTTGCCACTTGCCAGTGGTGTTAGTTGTCGCTCGCCGCGACGGGCAAGAATAAGGAACCCCTAAGCCGGGGTACGCCACAAAGTAACCAAAAGGCGCTCAAGGGTGTTCCCCCCTTGAGAAACCCTCCTGTTAAGAACGGGCACCCGCGGTGCTTTGCCGATGAGCGCAGCGCACATTCGGGGCCGTGCCGGTGGTGCAGCGCACCCATGTTACGGTGCCCTCGACAGGGGCACTCTGCGCTTAGGGCTTTTCTGCGTGCCCGGTGGCTCGCTGCTGCGAGGCCGTCGATTACGGAAGCTTGTTTGCTCCTGTGGGGTGCGTTTACGGTAGGCTTGTATTGGGAGGCCGTTGAAAAATTATGGAATTTCTGCCAAACCCCGGTAGAACTCCAGGGCGGTGAAGGTGCGTTCTACTTGGTATTGCAGGTAGGCTTCCGCTATGCGGGAGAGTTGATTTAGGCCTTGTTCGGATAGGGAGAATGCGAACAGTTTGTCGTTTGCGGCGTAGATGATGTGCCGCATGGCGGCCAGCACCCCCGGGGAAAGGCGCATGCCGCTTTCCAAGGCGCTGGCTTTCCCCAGACAACCGCCGCACAGCAGGTCGCCGGAGGCCGGGAAGAAGCGCATGTCCTCCGCCTCAAAAGCGGCGCATTCCCTACAGGCCACCAGGTTGGGCATAAAGCCGGACAGGGTAAGCATGCGCAACTCAAAAAGCGCCTTGAGCTGTGAGCGCGGGCGCTTTTCATTTTCGATGTAATGCAGTGTGTTCAGCATCAGGCGCAGGTGCTCGGCGGCCTCCACGCCGTGGGGGCAGATTTCGTCGGCCAGCTGGGCCAGGTAGCAGGCCAGCGCCAGCTTTTCGATGTCGCCCCGGATACCGAAGAAAATGCGGTTGGAGTCGGCCTTGTCCACCACATAGCGGTCCCTGTGGTGAAACAGCACAAAGCTGCCGTAGCACAGCAGCTCGGTGGCGGACGCCAGCTTGCTGCGGGTCCGTTGGGCGCCGTTGGCAAAGGCGGTCAGCACCCCTTGCTCCCCGGTAAGTATGTGTAGGACCCTGTCCTCAGCGGATTTGTAGCTCCGCAGGACGATCCCTTCCATTGTGAGCTGCATCGAAAGGCACCGCTTCCCTTGAATTGTCGAAGCCCGGCTGCTGCTTTAACTGGCAGTAGCTCAGGTAATCCTCGACCTTGCCGGTTCTGCGAAAGCGCTCCCAGGCGGCGTGATCCCCTTGCTGGCTGTACATAAACGGACCCTCCCATCACAATATAGGCTTGGACTTTGGGACATTTTCCGGATTGTTTCCGTTAATATAGTGTCTCAAAAACCGCCGCCGCTATGACAGGGAATATACTGAACAGCTTCCAACTATTGAGGCTTGACAAATTCACATTTTCTTGTTATCCGCTTATTCAAAGCCCAGGCTGCGGATCACGCCCTCGCGGTTGCGCCAGTCCTCCTTGACTTTAACCCAGCATTGCAAATTTACCGGCAGGCCCAGAAACGACTCCATGTCGGCGCGGGCGCCGCTGGCCACTTTTTTGAGCATGGCGCCCCTTTTGCCGATGATCATGCCCTTGTGGTTTTCGCGCTCGCAGAAGATGGTCACCTCAATGTCCATGAGGGGCTTGCCCTCCCGCTCTTTTATTTTTTCCACCACCACGGCCGTGCCGTGGGGAATCTCTTCCCGCATGGCCAGCAGCAGCTTTTCGCGCACCATCTCGGCGACCAGCACCCGCTCGGGCTGGTCGGTAAAGGCGTCCTCATCGAAGTAGTGGGGACCGGGTTCGGCATAGGAGCAGAGCTTTTCCAGCAGGATGTCCACACCGTCCTTGGTCAGGGCGCTCACCGGGATCACCTCGTCGAAGTCGTAGAGCTGCGAGAAGCTCTGGAGCTTTTCCATCATCAGCTCCTTGCGGGGCAGCAGGTCGATCTTGTTCACGGCCAGCAGAGCCCGCAGGCCCCGCTGGGCAAAGCGCTCGATCAGCGCGCGCTCGGTGTCGCGGATGTCGCCGGTGGGCTCGGTGACCAGCACAGCCACGTCCACGTCGGCCACGCTTTCCCGCACCTGCCGTACCATGTACTCGCTGAGCTTGGTTTTGGGGTTGTGAATGCCCGGCGTGTCGATGAACACAAGCTGGGTTTCGCTTCTGGTGAGCACGCCTGTAATGCGGGTGCGGGTGGTCTGGGGCTTTTCGGTCACAATGGCCACTTTCTCACCCACAAAGTTGTTGAGCAGCGAGGATTTGCCCACGTTGGGCCGCCCCACAATCGCCACAAAGGCGGATTTGGTATTGGTATTGTTGTTCAAAAACAGTCCTCCGAAAATCGTCAGTGAATAAAATTGGTGCGCAGCAGCTGCTCGGGGCTGGGCGGCGGCACGGTGCCCTTGGCGGCCTCGATGCACTGCATGAGCCAGGCCATGTTCTCGCCCAGCGTGCGCATGATCTGCAGGCCCTCCAGGTCCTCCTGCTGCTCGTCGGGGTTCATGCCGTGGGTGATGTTCCAGTACTGGGACGACACCACCGGCATGGCGCTGATGGTGAAGTACTTGTTCAGCCGGTCGAAAGTCGCGCTGCCTCCGCTGCGCCGCAGGTTTACCACCACCGCGCCGGGCTTGTTGGCAAAGCGGCTCTTCTTCTGGTAGAACATGCGGTCCAAAAATGCGCACAGGGCGCCGTTGGGGCCCGCGAAATACACGGGGGAGCCGATAACCAGCGCGTCCGCTTCGGCGGCCAGCTCCACGCATTCGTTCACAGGGTCGTCGTCAAATACGCAGAGACCCCCGCCCGCGCATTTGCCGCAGGCGATGCAGCCCCGGATCGGGCCGGTGCCGATGTGGAAAATTTGTGTGTCTATGCCGCGGCGCTCCACGGCGTCCGCCACCTCCCGCAGAGCGGTGTAGGTGGCTCCGTTTTTGTGCGGGCTGCCGTTGATCAGCAATACTTTCATGACTTTTCCTCCTTATGCCTGTCCTGTTGCGGCAACGCAGGCTCTCCCGCTCGGAGCGGGGCGCCAATGTCCTGTTCAGTATACCACAAACCGGCATGAGCTGTCATTATTTTTTGCCGATGATTTTAGATTTGCGCCGTATAAAGCGCGGCCGCCGTATCCGATACGGATGCGGCGGCCGCGCTCGGCTGACTTGTGTTGTCAGGCCTGTGTGCCTTTTTTGTTCTGGCCCTTTGCGTTCTGGTTGTCTACAATAGTGGTGCCGCCCCGCATGTCCTGGTTCTTCGTGTTGCTGTTCTGGGCGTTTTGCTGTCCTTTGTTCTGGGAACCCTTGTTTTTTGCCATGGCTATCACCTCGCTTTCGCTTTGTACTGTTAGTATCGGCGCGATCGTTCACTATTATTCAACAATTTTCATGGAGCCCGCCTGTTTTAGTTTGTGAAATGCGCGCGGTATTGGGTGGTTAATTTCTACGTCTTTTGTATAGTAGACGTATTGTGGAATAGCCTTTGCCGTGCTATACTTGACAATAAGCAGCATTCATCGGGTATTACCCGTGATAGAATATTGAAAGGGGAAAAAGAAAAGATGATTAAATTTATATGCAGCGTATGCGGTTATGTACACGAGGGCGACGGCCCGCCCGAGTTCTGCCCCCAGTGCAAGGCCCCCGGCTCCAAGTTCAAAACCATGAGCAAGGAAGGGCTCGCCTGGGCGGATGAGCACCGCATCGGCGTGGCCGAGGGCGTGGACCCCGAGATCCTGGAGGACCTGCGCGCCAACTTTATGGGTGAGTGCACCGAGGTGGGCATGTATCTGGCCATGAGCCGCCAGGCCGACCGCGAGGGCTATCCCGAGGTGGCCGAGGCCTACAAGCGCATCGCTTTCGAGGAAGCCGAGCACGCAGCCAAGTTCGCCGAGCTTCTGGGCGAGGTAGTATTTGCCGACACCAAGAAAAACCTGCAGCTGCGCGTGGACGCCGAGTACGGCGCCTGTGACGGCAAAAAGAAGCTGGCCACCAAGGCCAAGCAGCTGAACCTGGACGCCATCCACGACACCGTGCACGAGATGTGCAAGGACGAGGCCCGGCATGGCTGCGCGTTCAAGGGCTTGCTGGACCGCTATTTCAAATAAGGATAAAAAAAGGGGAGCATTGCACAAACGCTCCCTGTTTTTTTGGGGCCGGCAGGTGCGGGATTTCCGCTTACGCTTTCTTTTCGCGCCGCAGGCGTGCGAGGAAGCCTGCGTTAGCGGAAATCCCGCGTTTTTTGCATTTTGGCTGTCTATCGTGTACAATTAATTTCGAGTTGACCTACAGGCGGGTGGACCAGGGCTGCCAGGCGCTGCTGGAAAAGCTGCGCGCGGAGCTAAAAGACCTGTTCTAAAAATGTAAGAACCTTGTTATGACAGGTTCTAAGCGGGTGGAAAATGGACAAGATAATCTATCGGGCGCTGAACGCGCTCTATGTGCTCTCGAGCGTGTATATCACATTCAGCGGGGGACATCGCGCCTTTCTGGGCCCTGTTTCGCTGCTGTTTTTGCTGGTTCCCGCCGTGGGGGAGCGCCTGTTCCGCATGCGGCTGGGGTACCCGATGAAGACCGCGCTGGTGGCGTTCTGCTTTTTGGCCTACAACCTGGGCACCGCGTTGCAGTGGTTCGACCTGGGCACCGGATGGGCCTGGTTCGACCGGGTGGTGGCCTACGACAATTTTGTGCACTGCCTGTCGGGCATTCTGTTCACCGTGATCGGCCTGTGCTTTTACGGAAAGCTTACAGCGGGCGAAAGCCGCGGCTCCCGCAGGCTGCTGGAGATTTCCTACGCGTTCTTCTTCTCGATGTTTGTAGCGGTGATTTGGGAGATCGGCGAATTCACCGGCTTTCTGCTCACCGGCCACGATTCGCAGCATACGCTGACCACCGGCGTGTTCGACACCATGGAGGACATCATTGCTTGCTTTGCCGGCAGCCTGCTTGCCGCGCTGGACTATTATGTCTTCACGCGCGGGGGCGGCGGCCTGCTCATGAGGTTGGTGCGGTCTTTTGACAGGGCCAACAGCCGCCGGCCATGACACGCGGCTATGAAAAAGCGGCGCGGAAAGCCTTGCGCCGAACACTCTCAAAACGGAAGTGAAGCAGCTTGAACCTGGGAACCCTGACACTCCCCAAAACAGCGGCGCTGGCCCCCATGGCGGGCCTGGGCGACCGCGCGTTTCGGGAAATTTGCGCCGAGATGGGCGCCTGCTACGTGGTGGGGGAAATGGCCAGCTCCAAGGGGCTGACCTACGGCTCCGCCAAAACCGCTCAGCTGCTGGAAATCGGCAAAGCCGAGCGGCCCTGCGCGCTGCAGCTGTTTGGGGACGAGCCCCTCACCATGGCAAAGGCGGCCCGGGTGTCGCTGGGCTATGCGCCTGACGCGTTGGACATCAACATGGGCTGCCCCGCCCCCAAGATCTCGGGGAGCGGCAGTGGCAGCGCGCTGATGAAGGACCTGCCTCTGGCGGGTGAGATTATTCGCGCCGTGGCGGAGGCGGCCGGCCGTGTGCCGGTGACGGTGAAGATGCGCAAGGGCTGGGATGACGGCAGCGTGAACGCTGTGCAGGCCGCGCTGCTGGCCCGGAAAAGCGGCGCCGCGGCAGTAACGGTGCATGGCCGCACCCGCGTGCAGATATATGCCCCGCCGGTGGATCTTTCCATCATCGCCCGGGTAAAGCAGGCGCTGGACATCCCGGTGATCGGCAACGGGGACGTGTGCAGCGTACAGGACGCGGAGCGCATGTACCAGGTCACGGGCTGTGACCTGGTGATGGTGGGCCGCGGCGCGCTGGGGGCGCCCTGGCTGTTCCGGCAGATTGACGCCTACTTCCGGAAAGGCCGGCGGCTGCCCGACCCGGAGCCGGAGGAAAGGATGGCCGTGATGCTGCGGCACATAGAGCGGGCCTGCGGCTACAAGGGGGAGCACCGGGCCATGCGGGAAGCCCGCGCCCACGCGGGCCACTACTTTAAGGGATGGCCCGGAGCAGCCGAGCTGCGCCGCCGGGCCGGAAAATTGGAGACTTTTGACGATCTGGAGGCGCTGGCGCGCTTCGCGCTGGACAAAAGCCTGCGGCTGAAAGGAGAATAAACATGAATGGGATAAGAAAATTTCTGGGAATTTTACTGGTGCTGCTGATGATGATGAGCGCGGTGGCCTGCAGCCGCCGCACTGCCGGAAAGGAAAGCGAAAGCGCTTCGCTGCAGAGCGAACAGGCAGAGCCGCCGTCCGCCCGGCAGTCCGAGCAGCCCCCCACATCCGAGCCGGAGGGGGCCCAAGGGGTGCCGGCCGAGGAGGAAACCTCCGGGGAGAGCTCCGGGGAAACCTCCACGGAGGTCCCCGTGGAATCCTCCGCGCCCGCCGCCGACAGTGTGCCCTTTTCCGCGGCGTCCCAATCCGGCGGCGACCCGCCCGGCCAGGGAAGCGGACAAGCTGCCAGCCAGGACGAGTCGCAGATCCAGGAGGCCAGAGAGTTCATCGGCAGCCACACGGCCAAGGGGGTGCAGGACAGCTACCCGATCAACGTCGAATCGGTGCAGCTGGTGGTCGCCAACGAGACAAATGGCGAGGGCGGCTACGGCGCTTCCTACGCGATTGACCGCTATGACCCCTATGGGAAAAAGTGGGACCGCATCCCGCTGGACATCAGCTTCCCGGAGGACTTCGCCATTTTGCAGGCGGGAGAATCCCACACCATAACGGTGAAGCTGTACCAGAACCTGCATGACTACCTGCCCGGACGCTATCGGGTGGTGCTGACCGGTGTGCAGGGAAGTCCGGTGGTGGAGTTCCAGCTGGGGTAACGCTGTCCGCAAAAAAAGGGCTGTTTATGCAACAGCCCTTTTTTCATCCTATATATACGCTGCCGTGGCCGCTACGCCTTGCGCAGAACGGACTGCATGCAGCTGTTCAGCTCGCTTGCGATCTGCCCGTTGGAGCTTGTGCAGAGCCGGGTGTTCACAAATACGGGGCTGCCGAACATCCTGGCGTTTTGTTCCGCCAGCTTCTGCTCCTTCCGGGGCAGGGAGGCCACATGGGCGTCCGGATTTTTCAGCCGCACCACTAGACCCTTTTGAATGCCCTTTCCGCCGGGGGAAAAGTCTTGGATATCCTGCCAGAGGATGCGCCTGGCAACGGTGCCCACAGCCGCAATGTCCACGCCCTTTTCGTCGGCACTCAGGAATACGGCGGCCTTGCCCACCCTGGCAAAGTTCTTGACGAAAATTAAAAAAATCCCGTACCCCAGACCCGTGAAGCTTCCGAAAAGGGCGACCGCAATGTAACCCAAGCGGCTCAAGTTATTCAGCAAAAAAAATGTCCCGGGGATCGCGACAACCAGGCCGACAATGCTGCCGGCCAAAGCGGAGGCAAGGGCCTTTCCGGAGTTCTCCACATAGCTTAGGTGATTCATGCTTACACGCTCCTATCCAATTTGGACACAATACCAGGATACCAATAATGGAAAGCATTTCAACCTCGCGCGGTTTTTGCATTATTGTTTTGAGCACTCTATGATGCCGTTGCGCCACAGCAGCCAAAGAAACGGGTCCAGCACGCGGTGGGGGCTCACGTGGGTGATCGGTCTGTCCGGGGAGAACTGGGCGCCCAGCGCACTGAAGGCGAAGAAGCTGCTGTCGGCGAACTGGGCCTGGATCTGGTTCATCAGCTCCTTGCCCGCCCAGGACTCGATCAGGCTTTGCGCCTCCAGATTGCAGCTGTCCCAGTCCACGCGGTCGAACTGGGGCTCCCGCAGATGCCGGGAGGTGTATTTCACAAAGCTGGAGGGGTCCAGCAGGTGCTGCACCATATCCAGCTTTGTCAGGCATACCGCGATGGGAATTGGGATCTTGTTGTGGATGCTGGTCAGGCTGGTCTCGGCCCGGATCAGGTGGATGATGCGCAGTAGCAGGGCGCTTATGTCCTCCTTGATCACCGGCAGGCCCTGGGCGGCAAAGCTTTCGCCCACAACAGGCAGCTGACTGGGGTCGATCAACAGCAAAATGCCCTTGGCCTTCGGCAGGCCCCGGTTGTACTGGGCAACAGTCTTTTCACTGTCGAAAGTGGTCCCGCAGGAGTCGTAGAAAGCCAGGCTGCAGGTCCTGCCCGCGCCGCCCGAAAAGACCAGCGAGTAATCCAGCGGCTCCACATCCTCCGACTCGGTGGTGCTGGGGCAGCGCCCCTGCACAAACAGCGGGTGGTAGTAAAGCCGGTCGTACAGATCCATGGTGGCGTCGCAGCCCAGCGGGTACAGCGCACAGTTATAGGCCTTGCCCATGTCATGGCGAATCTGGTCGATCAGCACGCTCAAGTAGTTGCTCTTGCCGCAGCCCGAGGCGCCGATGATCACAAAGGGCAGCTTGGGCAGGTCGCCGGCATCCCGGTCCAGCGGATGGAAGCAGCGGGGGCACACCCTGGCGGACAGCGGCTTCCCGCACTGCACGCAAATTGGGGCATTACTTTCGTCCCGCCCATGCCGCTCCCCATCCTGGGGCACGTCGGCGCGTGTGCAGCCAGGGGTCTGGCAGGCATATACCGCCTTGTCCACCGGCTCGAAGCATTTGGGACAGATCTGGGCGCCCGCGGCATTCCCCCCGTAGGCGTAGTCTTTTATTGGCATGGCGGCCTCCTATGTTATTTTGGCGCTGTCCAGCGGCAGCAGGTGGAACGCGCCATAGTCTTCCTCATCCCGCAGGAACAGGCGGATATACAGATCCTCCGGCAGCGCGCCGGTGTTGTACTGGTAAGTCACCTGGCCGTTTACGCGGATCTCTTTCTCAATCTCGAACAGGGGCATGCCGTCGGACTTGTTCAGCGGCAGGCGCCCGATCTTGCCCACCAGCACCGCCTTGGGCATGGTGAACACCGTGTCGGACGAAATTGTCAGCGACACGTTGCCGCCGCCCCTGAACATTTTCTTCTTGTACCGGAACTGGTAGAAAATCTCCTGCCGGACGATGTTGTTGATCACAAGCTCCACGCCGTCCGAGAATACGGTGGCGCCGTCCGGCGTGCGGAACACCGAGTAGAGCTTGGTGTAATAGGTCGTGTTTTCCGGCTCGCGCAGCACCAGGGCCGCGTCGTAGTCGTACTGCTCCTTGGTGGTGAACAGCAAGGTGGAGCCGGTTTCGCCGGGCAGCTGGGGGGCGCGGTCAAAGCGGTAGCAGATCGCCGCCTCCTGCTGGCCCGCCGGCCATTTCATGTTGATGTACAGCTCCCCGCCGATCACGTCGTAGGTGGGGTTTTCCACATTCTTTACATTGGTCAGGTAGGTGCTCTGGCCCGCCGTGGCGAACTTGCCGAACAGCACCGCCGCGAAGATATACACGCCGCCGTTGAAAGCGTGGCTGAATGTGGCGCTGTCGGCGCCGCGGGGAATCATGTCTAGGCGGCGGTGCCGGGTTATCAGGTCCTCCACCGGCACGATCTCGCCCGGGCGGTGCGCCGGCTTTTTGGGCGAGGCGAACAGCAGCATCTCGCTGTGTTCGGCGCCTTTCCAGCTCACCACGTAGTCGTCCTCGCCGCCGTCCCCCTTGGCGATGAGCAGCTGGTCCACCGGCGCTAGGAATTTGTGGGGGGTCACGCGCCCGCACACGCCCTGGGAGTAGATGCGCCGGTCGTCCACCTCGTACACGGCGGACAGGTAGTACCAGTAGTCCACGTCGTTTTTGATGCGGTGGTCGTTGAAGCCGTCCACCCGGTCATTGTCCAGCTTGATGCCCTCGCCCTGGGCCGTGGGCTGCTCGCCGCCCAGCTTGCGCCAGATGGTCACTTCGCGGATGTGGGGGTTAAAGTCCCAGGTGATGCGGCAGCCCTGGTCGATGGGCACAATGCGCAGCCCCTGAATCTCGGGCACGATCAGTACCGGCCCGGCACTGGTGCCCTGCTGGGAGTAGGAGCCGCCGCGCTTGGAAAACACGCTGTAATAGTACTCGGTCAGGCTCTGCGCCGATTTGTCCTCGTAGTAGTTGGCGGGGCCCTCGCAAAGGATATCGCCATCGAAGGCGGTCAGCGGAAAGCCGCCCTTTTTGCGCACCAGCACGTAGCCAATGAGCCCCGGCGAGGTGCTGGCATACCAATCCAGCCGCACCATGGTGCCCTGAATGCTCACGTGCAGCGGCGAAGGCGGCAGTGGCGGCTTTGTTTTCATCATGCGGGAAAGCTCAATGGAATCCCCTACCTTGCCCGAGAGCTCCAGCACGCTTTCAATGGGCGGCTCGGCGCCGTCTTTGGTAAGGGCCGCGATCTCGGTTTCCAGCGCCTCGATCACATTGCGCACGTGGGTTACAGTGGAGCCGGGCAGCCGGAAGCGGCGGGCCAGCGCCTCGTCGATCAGCTCCAGCGCCGCGTAGTACTGGTTGTGGCGCACGCAGTCGCCTATGCTGTCCACATATTGGGCGTAGCGGGCCGAAAGGCTGCGAACGCGCTTTTGCAGCGGCTCAATGCGCGGGTGCCCCGGCCAGTGCTTGTAGGCGTACTGCACGCTGCGCTGGGCCGTGGACCAATTGTTTTCGATCAGAGCGGCCTCGGTTTCCGCGATGTAGTGCAGGGCCTTGCCCATCTCGCCGATGGAAAAACCGCAGTCGCCGCACACGGCCGGTCCCTCGGAGAAAGGGGAGCCGCAGCCGGGGCACTCGCCCCGCAGCGGTGTGCCGCAGGAGGTGCACATGGCGGAGGCCCGCGCCACCTCGGTCCCGCAGGCGGGGCAGGGGATGGCGGGGGTGAGGGAGCCGATGGGGATGTCACAGGCGATGCAGTAGCGGCGGACGTAGTCCTCCGCCTCCAGCACGCCGATTGCGTATTTTTCCACGCCGAAATTCACCAGCCTTAACAGCACCGCGGTGCTAATGTATTTGCTGCGGGCGTACTCATCGTCGATGAGGCCGCCCAGCACGGGGTATTTGCTCACGCGCAGGTAGCGGTCGTACCGCTGCTTGGCGTCAAAGCCTTCAAAGATTTGCAAACAAAGCCCCGCCAGCTCCTGGGAGGCCGTTGCCGCCGCGTTTTTGGCGGCGCTCTGCTGGGCCGCGCGGCGCTTTGCCTCGGCGGCGGCCTGTAGCTTTTTGATCGAGCTGTAGGGCTGCTCCTCCAGGAACGTGTACAGGTCGGGGAGCCCCAGCACGGTCAGGTTCCGATCCACGGTGCGGGCGGTCAGGCGGTCCAGGATCTCGCCTGCGTCTTCGGCCGGGGCCTTGGAACGCGGCGTGTCGGTAATGGGCACGCGGGCGCTGGTGTGCACTGTGTCCCTGACCACGCCCCAGGCCTTGTATTTCACCGCGATGGCGGCGGCCTCCCTGTTGGTCAGGTGGCCCTTGGTCTCCAGGATGCGCAGCTCGGCCTCGAACTGGCGCAGCATGTCGGACCGTTGCGCGGCGGCGGCGGCGGCCTGCTGGGCGCGCAGCACCGGGTCCAGCATCACGCGCTGAATCTCGGGCGCCATATCCAGATATTTGAGCCCCGCGCCCCGTTTGCCGGGGTTTTCCTGCCAGCGGGTCCACTCCTGCTTCTTTTTGTGCAGCGCGGCTTTGATACGCGCGGGGTCGGTCACCGGCGGATCAAAGGGAAGCTCCAGCAAAATATAAAAGTTGTCGGCCATTGCGTCCATGGATAACCCCCGAATCGTTTACAGCGTTTATTTTTTTATAAAAAACCAAAGCCCGCGCAAAACATGCGGTCGCGCTGTGCCGCCCGACAAAGACTCTATCCATTAATGTGCATATTTTTTTCCGTTTTGTTGCAGAATTTGCAAAAAAATAATGGGATGCGCTCGCCGCGCATCCCCATTTTCCTTGAAAATCCGCATACCCGGCCCGGGAATCGCCGGGCGGTGAAGAGCCCGCTTTTATGCGTGGCCTGCCGCGGCAAAGCGCTCCGATTGTCTTTTGCGCAACGCTTCTTTCTTTATCAGATGCCTTGTTTGCTGCCCGCGCCAAGCGGTTTACAGCACCATCGCGTCCTCCAGCCTCCGCTTGGCCTCGCCCAGCGCGGCGGGGGAGATGGCGTCCACGGTCTCGAAGCGGGCCACGATGTCCCGGCCGCCGGTGATCTCCACCGCCCGCAGCTCCAAAAGGCCCGATTCGTTGAGCTTGAATTCAATCTCCAGCGGGCTGCCCGCTGGCAGCCCCGGCGGCAGCTCCAGCACTGTTTCACCGATTTCGGTGCCCTCCTCGGGCTGGGAGCAGCGCTCGGAGGACAAGGACTCCAGCACCCGGATGCTGACCGATTTCTGGTCCGGCACCACGGTGTAGAACTGTTTGGTCTCGGCGGCGGGCAGCTCGGTATTTTTCACGATCAGGTTGTAAAGCACCTCGGTGCTCTGCTCGGCGGCCACGCTCTGGTAAGCGATGGTTCCGAAGCTGCGGCTGGTCACGTTGACGATGTCCACGCCCATGCTTCCGGCGCCGGCCGGCAGTTCGTCCCGCATATCCACCGACTCGGCCAGGGAGCTCATGTCGGTTTTGCCGCTGTCCAGGTCGCCGCGCACCTGTTCCACGGTGCGGCCGCTCCAGGAGGCCGCTTTCTCGATGACCTGCGAGAAAAACGCCTGGCGGCTGGCAAAGATGGCGGCGCCCTTGGCCACCGCCTCGTCCGGGTCGAAGATTTTGATGGGCGCCTTGTAGCTGGCCGCGATGCGCGCCGATACCTGGGGCATGCGGGTGGAACCGCCCACCAGCAGGATCTCGCCGATCTGGTGGGGGGTGTAGCCCTTTTTGGCGGCCTGCTCCAGCATTTCGGCGGTCAACAGCATGGTGCGCTCCAGCAAATCGGCGGTGAGAGCGTCAAACTTTTCCCTTGTCAGCTCCACCCGGGCCCGCTCCCCCTTGTAGTTGATGGCGATGGGCGCTTTTTCCCGGGCCGAGAGCATCTTCTTTGCCCGCTCGGCCGACAGGCACATCTCCTGGAAAGTCTCGGGGTCGCTCAGAATATCCTCGGTGCTGCCGGTCTGGCGCGCGAATTCGGCGGCGATGTACTCAATGATGCGGTCGTCCCAGAGCTTGCCGCCCAGGGCGTGGTCGCCGCCGGTGCAGATCACCTTGATGGCGTTGGGCTGAATGTCGATCATGGTCACGTCAAAGGTGCCGCCGCCCAGGTCGTACACCAGCACTACCCGGTTTTCGCTCAGATCGTTCAGGCCGTAGGTGATGGCCGCCGCCGTGGGCTCGTTGATGATGTTGAGCACGTTGAGCCCGGCGATCTCCCCCGCTTTCCTGGTGGACTCCCGCTCGTTGATGCCGAAGTAGGCCGGGCAGGTGATCACCACGTCCGAAATAATTTCGCCGGCCGCCAGCTTGTTCTCGCTGCGCAGCGCGTCTGTCGCGTCGCCCACGATCTTCTTCAGGATGTAGGAGGAGACTTCCTCCGGCGTGCGGTCGGCCCCCTGGATGTGCCAGCTGGCGCCGGGCTGGCCGATGCTGCGCTTGACGAACGACACCACCTCGTCGGGGTAGAGCTTGGCGCTTTCCTTGGCGGATGTGCCCACCACCACGCTGGTGGGGGACTCAAAAAACACCACCGAAGGCGTGGTCAGCTCCCCTTCGGAGTTCTTCAGCACCACCGGCTTGCCCAACGCGTCAATGTAGGACACACAGGAATAGGTGGTGCCCAGGTCGATTCCCAATACTTTCTCCATTGTTCGATCGTTCCCCCTGTAAAGTCAAAGTGGTTCGTTATTACTTTATGTCAGGCTTCCTCGCTGTATACATATACGGATATGCGTTCGGGCCGAATCACTTTCCCGTTTTTCTCCCACCCCTGGGAGACACGCTGCGCCACGGTTTTGTCCAGGGAGGGGTCTTGGGTGGGCACTGTGGAGAGAATCTGCTGCCGCAGGATCTCCACCTTGTTTCCCTCCACGCGGAAAGGCTCCACCCCCTGGCGGTAGAGCAGGTCGGCCAGGTCGGTCCGCACGCCTTCAAACATGACGAAAAAGCGCTGGTAGTTGTCGCGGGTGGGCGGGCGGCTGCGGTAGGCGTCGATGGACTTGCCCAGGTCGTCAATCATCTTGACGATGTCCCGCTCCATGGCCTCGGTGATGGCGTCCACCAGGCCGTTGCGGTACTCGGTGAGCTCGGCGTGCATTTTGTCCAGCAGCGCCTGGCGCTGCTGCTCATCCTCTGCTTTTGCCGCCAGCATCCGGGAAAGCTCCGTGACCTCGCCCCGGATGCCCTCCAGCAGCGCCCCGATGTCCGGGTCCGGCTCGGCCGGCGCTTCGGGCTCTTGGCTTGCCGGCTCGGCGGCTTCGCCGGCAAGCAGGTCCAGCCAATCGCAAAACTCTGGCGAAAGCGCCCTGTAATATGGGTAATGGCCCACATAGGCCAGCTTTAAAAACAGTCCCTTGTAGCGCTCCATGGCCTCCCGCTGCCAGTCCGCGGGGTCCGGCTCAAAGGCGAAGATGCGCAGCTCCTCATAGGCCTCGTAAAGCTCCTGGTAGCTGCGGGCGTAGGTCTTGCCCGCCATAGGCCTTGGAAGCGCCATGCGCACCTGCTCATCGTGCGGAAGCCCGGGGGCAAAATCGTGAATCCGGCAGTCGGCCAGCAGCAGCGCCTCGCCGTCGGCGCTGTCCAGCATGATCCAGGCAAAGGGCCGGGGGCCCAGCCCCCCCGGGTTCTGGGGGGACTGGAACAGAAACATGCCGTCCGCAAGCTTTTCGCCGCGGCGCATCAGCACCGGAAAGGAGAAGGTGGTGGCGGCGCCGAACCGGACAGACAGGGTGTTTTCCTGTAAGATCGAATAGGAAATATCCAAAAAACCCGGCAGTCCCAATTCCCGGCTCCTTTCCCGCTGGCTGCGCGGCAAATTCGCGCAATAGGCACATCACCAATGTATTGTAGTATAGTACAAATCAAGGAAAAACACAATCACATGTGGGTGGCTGGAAAATAGAAATCAGAAAATTGCAGGGCGGGCACAGCGCGTCAGCTTTCGTCCAGCAGCTCCTCCACCAGGTACTTGGGGCGGGCCTTTGTCTCGTAGTAGATCTTGCCCACATATTCGCCGATAACGCCCAGCGCCAGCAGCTGCAGGCCGCCCAGCAGCCAGATGGAGCCCATCAGCGTGGACCAGCCCGCGGCGGTGTATCCGAACAGCTTCTGAAACAGGGTCCAGGCCAAAAACGCCAGGCTGATCAAAAAAATCAGGAAGCCCGCCGCCGTGATCAGACGGATAGGCCGCACGCTGAAAGAGGTGACGCCGTCCAGCGCGAAAGACAGCATCTTTCTCAGCGGGTACTTGCTTTCCCCCGCGAACCGCTCGCCCCGGCTGTACTCCACCGTGGCGGTTTTGTAGCCGATCAGCGGCACAATGCCCCGCAAAAACAGGTTGGCCTCCCGAAAGCCCGCCAAACCCTCCAGCGCGCGGCGGCTCATAAGCCGGTAGTCGGCGTGGTTGTACACGATGTTTACCCCCAGCGCCGCCAGCAGCTTGTAATAGCCCTGGGCGGTCCCGCGCTTGAAAGCGGTGTCGGCCTTCCGGCCGGAGCGCACGCCGTAGACGATGTCGCACCCCCCGGCGTGCTTTGCAAGCATTTCGTCCACCGCATTGATGTCGTCCTGCAGGTCCGCGTCCATCGAAATGCACACATCCGCTTTTTCCCTGGCGGCCATCAGTCCGGCCAACAGCGCGTTCTGGTGCCCCTTGTTGCGGCTGAGCTTGAGCCCGGAAAAGCGCTTATCCGCCCGGTGCAGTCCGGCAATCAGCTCCCAGGTGCTGTCGGCGCTGCCGTCGTCCACAAACAGCACGCGGCTTTCGGGCGATATTTTGCCGGAGGCTTGCAGCGCTTCCAGCTTGCCGCCCAGCCGGGCGGCGGTTTCGGGCAGCACCTCTTGCTCGTTGTAGCAGGGTACCACGATATATAGCGTTGTTGTCAAGGGCGTATCCTCCTATGCGTCCGGGTCCCAATGTTCATCCGCCTGCGGCGCGGCGCTTTCCGGCTGGAAGTCCAGCGTGCGCTGCTCGGGCGGCAGCTGCTCGGGGAAAGCCCTGCGGGAGGCGTCGTTGAGCACGTGCTGCAGGTGGATGGCCCGCGCCTGTCTGTCCTGGTGCCTGGACAGGTACTCCTCCCAGCTCATGCGGCTTTGCTGTGCGGCGTAGGCGGTCTTTTGCCCGGCCAGCTCTCCCCGGCTTCCCCTGCCGAGGAAACACACGAGCGCCAGGTAGCACGCCAGCGCCAGCAGGCTGCCGCAGCTGATCCAGAAGCCGGTCGCCAGCCCCGGCGTGCGGTACACAAAGCGGATTTCGGCCGGCCCCTCGGGCACCCGCACCGCCATAAAGCCCACGTTGACTTTCCGGATTTGGGCGGGCCGCCCGTTGACCCAGGCGCTCCAGCCCCGGTCCCAAGGCACACTGAAAAACAGCAGGTTCTCCCGCTCCAGATCGCTGACAGCGGTGAAGCCGTCCCGGTCGGGGGCAAAGGAGAGAGCGGTCTGCTGGCGGCGCTCGCCCACGTCCTCCACCATGGAATCGTAGGTGAAGTCCAGCGGGGCATCGGTGCCCATGCGGGTCAGGATGTCCTCGCTCTGCCAGGCCTCGCCGTCTTCCAGCACCAGGGCCCGCAGCATGATGTTCGAGCGGAACTTCTCCTCGACGCGCTCCAGCTGGGAGCGGGTGATGTAAAAGTCGTAGCCGTAGCCCATAGGCAGGTAGTTGTCGTTCTGGTACACGTTTTGGGCGATCTGCTCCGAGTGGAAGGTATAGCCCGGCATGGGCTTCTGCTCCTCCTTGGTTTTCTCGATGAACAGCCAGCGCACCGAGAGCAGCGGCCGCAGGGCGTAGTAATCGGCCTCGGGGCGGGAGCCCACGTCCCGCTTGACCCCCACTGTGGGGTAAAACTCCATGATGGATACCGGTACAATGCTGTGGAACGCCTGGATCGTGGGCCGGTGCCAGAACATGGACAGGTTGTCGGTGCCGTCGTATACGTCGGTGCGGGCAAAGGGCTGGTCCGGCAGCTCCAGCTTGTAGCGGCCCTTGATGGCCGTGTTGATGATGGCCTGGGAGTGCTCATAGGTATTCTTGCCGTTGGCCATGTAAAAAATGCCGAAGCCCAGCGTTACCAGCGCCACACCAAAGCAGGTGAGGACCAGAAACCGCTTGGACCGCCGCAGATACAGCAGCAGCACCGCCGCGAGTGCCAGGCTTGCGACCGTGATTGCGGCGTAGACCCAGAAGATGGAGGGGTAGGCCGCCAGACCGAAAGAGAGCTCCTCGTTTTTTACCACCGGCGTGAGGCCGCACATGACCACGAAAACAGCCACCACCGCCAGCGACCACCCAAGGGCCCGCCGAAAGTGGGCGGTGGTGTGGATACTGTCCTCCAGCGCGCGGATGCTGGCCACGCACATGATCAGGATCGGCATGTAGAACCAGCGGGCGTAGTAGGAGTTGTTCAACAGGATAAACAGGCTGTTGAGCCCGGGAATCAGCGCCATGAACAGGCTGAGCGCCAGCAGCTTTTTCACCCAGTCGTGTTTGCGGCCGAAAAAATAGGCCAGCACGCCGGTCATGCCCAGCAGCGGCAGCCAGGCCGAAAGGGACGCCCACTTGGCCCCGTGGTCAGGCAGGAAGTTGGGCCGGGCCGGGGGTTCGGGCGGGAAAAACAGGCTTTGCAGGATAGCGGGCTGCCGCTGCCCGTGCGAGTAGAGCCAGAAGCCCCAGCCGTTCAGCAAATCGTCGGGCCCGGTGCGGGGGTTGCCCATAATCGCCAGCACCGAGGGCAGCATCACCGCCGCGGAAAGGCCTACGCCCAGCACCGCCTCCAACGCGATCAGACCGAACTTCCTCCAGGTGATGGGCCAGCGGCCCGGGCGCATGCGCAGCGAGACATCCTGCTCCACCCGGCCGCTGAAGACGACCGAGCCCGCGGATTGGCGGTTCCACATGCGGATAAGCACATACAGCACCACAAACACGGCCTCGCCCACGAAAAACCAGTAGTTGACCACGGCGTTCACCGCCACCATCAGGCAGAAGAAGCCCTTGCGGTTCTCGCAAACCAGCTGTTCCACACCCAGCAGCAGCAGCGGGAAGAACACGGCCACCTCGTGAAAGTGGTTGAAGAAGATGTTGAACAGCATCCAGCCTGAAAAGGCGTAGAGCAGGCCGCCCACCACCGCCCAGGCGCGGTCCTTGACAAAGCGCTCTAGGTAAAGGTAGGCGGTCAGCGAGGCACAGGCGGTCTTGAGCACCAGCAGCGGCGCCATCAAAAAGGGCACCCATTCCGTGGGAAAAGGCAGTGTCAGCCAGAAAAAGGGGCTGAACAGCAGGTAAAAGCTGTAGGACCCGATGAAGTTGACACCTAAGTCGGTGTGCCAGTTCCACCAGATGTCCCCGCTGCGCACGGCCTCGTGGGCCAGCTTGTAAAACGGGATCTGCTGGACATTGAAGTCGCCGTAGTAGATGAAATAGCCGCCGTCGAAGATGACAAAGGGCAGGAACAGCAATGTCCCCAGACCCAGGGCGAGCAAAAACGCCAGCTTCCAGCGGGAGGGGTTTGTTCGGTTGTTGAGAGCTTGAGTCATGTAGGGGCTCCTTTTATAGAAATTGTGGCGCCGCTTCGCTTGGCGCGAGGCCTTGCTTTCGCGCCTGCGGCGCCGCTTGGCGCACTACGCGGTGTTAGTTGTCGCTCGCCGCGACGGGCAAGAATAAGGGACCCCTAAGCCGGGGTACGCCACAAAGTAACCAAAAGGCACTCAAGGGGTGTTCCCCCCCCTTGAGAAACCCTCCTGTTAAGAACGGGCACCCGCGGTGCTTCGCCGATGAGCGCGGCGCGCTGGCGGGGCCGTGCCGGTGGTGCA
>Ga0153945_1000194_pt1 | contig 18746 bp, 18 predicted proteins | sample TSNJ029MetaG_FD_104720 | JGI IMG/M metagenome (GOLD analysis project Ga0153945, IMG submission 104720) | Attine ant fungus gardens microbial communities from New Jersey, USA - TSNJ029 MetaG | ecosystem: Host-associated > Fungi > Mycelium > Unclassified | place: USA: New Jersey, Wharton State...
ATTCGTATACAGACCGGAAATTTCCTCAAGTGTTTCAGACATAGAGGCAGCCGCGAATACAATCAGCTCTATATCTTCAGCGGCTTCGGCTGATGGGGACGCCTCGGCTGAAGGAGACGCTTCGGCGGGGGCTGAGGATTCACTGGGTGCGGTTGTGGGGGCGCTTGTCCCTCCGGAGGAGTTTGACCCTCCGCAGGCGGCCATGCTAAACGTCAAAGTCAACGCGAGCATAATGGCAAATATTCTTTTCATTTTACATACTCCTTTTTACTTTTCGTAAATTTTATGCAAAACGTGGATTTACACGTTTTGTCATCCGATGAATCTTAAAGCAACATAATTATTTTTAAGAGAATGGTATTTAAAAAACATTCGATACTTAGAGTAGCATTAATCAGAATAGCTGTCAATTATTTTCGCAAATATTGTGTGATTAACTTATGATAATGTCTCGTTAAAATTATCGCGAGAAAATGTCTCCTATGGAGATGAAATACTAATGAGCCAGAAGCAACTGAAGCAAACCCATGTACTACGAAACTACAACGAAGGCAATCTAAGGCGAAAGGAGGCGGCGGAAAAGTTAGCAATATCAGAGCGCCAAATAAGTCGCAAAGCAAAAGAGATGAAAGAAAGAGGAGAAGCGTCGCTAATCCACAAGAACACAGGCCGAAAACCAGCGCGAGCTCTAAAGGAGGAAAGGAAAGAACAGATACTTGCGTTACGCCGGGAGGCGGTCTATGAGGGATGCAACATAAGCCATTTCAGGGATATTCTCCAAGGTAAAGAGATAGACATTTCATATGACGCTCTATACCGATTGCTAAACACAGCATGCATACCAAGCCCAAAGAAGCATCGCAAGCCAACCAAAGCACATCGGCGGCGCAAGCGGAAGCCATTGGCGGGCGAACTGCTTCAAATCGATGCCTCGCCGCTTAGAAAAGGCACAAGACATATTCCGTGAGGCCCTGTATCATACGTCAGAGATGTCGGCGTGGATTCCGAAATATATTGAAGTAAAATTTTTCGACAACAAAGACGTTTTTATAAAACATCAGATAGATCGCTCCACCGTTCCGAATGGATTGTTTGCCCATGACATTCAATTTTCCTCTGACGAATTGAAGCCGGAAAAATTATGGCCGAGCGTGATCGGTCACAGGATTGGAACGGTTATAACTAAAAAGCCGTGAGTAATTTGCGAAAAAGGATATACCGAATTGCAGGAGAAGATTTTTCATTAAATCCCGAAAAGCGCCCTACCCTAAGAGAATTTCAATCAAAAAACAAAGAACATGAGCGTTAGTGCAATTCGCGCATTTGCCGCCGCATACCCGCCCTGTATATGGAGGGATGAATATGGAAACCAACGATTTTGAAAAAGCGTTTTCCGATTTCGTAGAGCGCAGGGAATATGGCGAGGCGCAAAACGCGCTTCTTGGTATGATACGCACATCGTTTAAGGCCGGATGGCAAGCCGCAGGCGGCGATCCTCCGACGCCCCACTCCATTTTTCAGATTATTCCCAACAACCCCTAAGATTGGCCACATAAACATAGCAAAAAGGCCGCTTGTTCGTGAGAAAAAGCGGCCTTTTTGCGTTACCGGAAAAGCGGGTCCATTGCCTTTGCTTCTGTTAAAGTTACCGTGTCGGCCCTTCCGAGTCGCCGAAGACAGCCTTTTTTACCTATGTACATTTCTTCAATATACTTAAATACTGTGAAAGCAAGATAAAACAAGAAAAAATCAACGAACATTAGGAGAGGAGTAGCTTAACGCTACTCCTTTTCTCATATTCAGTACCTATGCTATGCCTGCTTCCCCGCAACCATCTTACCGTCCACAAACGAGGCGACACACTTTAAGCTTTTATCCAAAACAGCCAAATCAGCGCACATACCTGCAGCAACAGAACCTATCTCATGTTCCATCCCCAGCTTAGTTGCGGGGTTATAGGACGCCATTTGCCACGCATCCCAAACAGTGGCGCCACATTCAACCATATTATGAACCGCTGTGTCCAGTGAATGTGCACTTCCGGCGATAGTCCCGTTTTCGGTTGTTATTTTGGAACCTTGGACAATCCGTTTGGCGCCGTTTTTATTTATATAGCACCCGTCCGATAATCCCGCTAACTCTACACTGTCCGTGACAAGGCATATACCATCGGTACCCTTTATCAGCCATGCAAGCTCAAGCATTTTCGGGTGCACATGAATAAAGTCGGAAATAAGCTCTATGGTGAGTCCAGGATTGAAGAGACCCGCTCCCACAGCGCCTGGTTCCCGGTGGTTTAGTCCCATCATCGCATTATAAAAATGTGTCAAGTGGCTTAAGCCCCATTTTACCGCTTCATTCACCTGCTCATAGTTTGCCGTGGTGTGACCGGCAGAAACAATTACTCCAGGACACGCGGAAGCGTATTCGATCACTTCTTTTGAGCCCGCGATTTCAGGCGCCAATGTTATCATCTTGAGGATCCCCGAACTTTCCCAAAGCTTATACTGCTCTAAAGACGGGGAAGCGATATATGCAGGGTCCATTGCACCGGGCTTTTCAGGGCTGATAAATGGCCCCTCGAGGTGCACCCCAAGTATCTTTGCGCATGCATAATAGTTTGTTTTGGCGCGTGATATATACTGCCCAAATGAGGTGAGCGCGGCGTCGGTTTCCGCTTTTGGGCAAGTTGAAATGCCGGCCAAAACCGAGGTTGTTCCATGTGACGCGCAGTACTTGAGAATTTTGACGTAATCATCATGCCCGCCATGTGTAAAGCTCGTACCGTTCGCGCCGTGTAAATGGAGATCAATAAACCCCGGGCCTACATAATAATCCGAAAAATTATAATCCACCACACCGGAATATCCGGCAGCCGGATATGTGGCGGCAATGATGCCGTCTTCGATTTCTATTAAGCTGTCCCGCTGAACTTCCCCTTTTTTTACCAGTATCCCCTTTATTTTTACAATCGCCATCTCAATGGTCATCCCTTTCTGTTTGGAGCCACCTCAACATGAAAGCCCGCCTTTTGACAGTTTCATTACCGCCATATGCGCCATGCCGATAATATTAGCCATATCCTCCTCCAGCATAGTTGGCAACACTTTGAGTGGCGGCATACGGGTCGCGCAAAGTGCCTGTAGGGTTTGGCGGACAGGCCCCAAGAGATACTCTCCCGCCTTTGCAACTCCACCGCCAATCAAAATAATCTCTGGGTCAAGGGCGTAAACAAGCGTTGACAGCTTTTTTCCGAGCAAAGTCCCCGCTCGCTCATAAATTCCCTTTCCAGTCTCGTCGCCCTCAGTGCAAGCGCTATACACATCTTTCGGGGTAATTCTTCCCCGCAAATGGAAAAGCGACGGTATCTTCCCTGCGGACACGGCTTCTTCAGCCGCTCGGGAAATACCCCTTGCGGACACAATTGTTTCAAGACAGCCCTTTTTTCCGCATGAGCAGAGCCATTCTTCGCCGTCTATCTTGTCATGGCCAATCTCACCCGCACGCGATTTGCTCCCGCGCAATATGTTTCCCCCGGATAAAAAACCAGCGGCAACGCCGGTGCCGATTGTCACGCCAATCAGGTCGCGACAGCCGACGCCTGCGCCAAAAGCGGCCTCCCCTTGCACAAACGCACGTACATCATGTTCAACAAAGACAGGTATATTTAAACGCTCGGACATTTCCTCTCGGATATGTACTTCGTCCCAGCCCAGATTTGATGCAGTGTAGACTACGCCCTTTTCGCTGTCCACCCGGCCCGGGGAGTCAATACCAATACCTACAAGGCGCACTTCACAGCCCAGGCTGCTAACAAGCCCACTCAATTCGGCGGAAAGCTGATCAAAAAAAGAAACCGGATCAACGCGCACAGAAGAAGCTCCCGGCCGTCTTGTAAGAAAGCTGCTTTTGGCAAGTAGATGAAAGGCGCTGTCAAACAGACCCAGCGCCGTGTTGGTTCCCCCGATATCAATTCCAGCGTAAAGCTCAATCATTATTGCCACCACTTTGCTCAAAGAATTCTTATTGTTTGATGATACATCCTATTGACCTATAACAAGCTTGGTTAGCGGTTATAATTCTACTTTCTTTCCCGATGACACAGAGGCCTTAAAGGCATCCAACACACGCATGGCATTTACCCCCTGAGAGATAGGTGCGCGGTTTGGCGCGCCTTTCTCTAACGAGTCTAAAAATGATTCGATCACCCGTGTCAGCATATCGGTCCATACTGGCTGATCAAATTCAAAGCGTTCAAGGCGGATGGGATTGTCATTCCGGCGCAGTTCGAGATATGGTCTGCCGGCGCGGTTCGAGAATATCTCTCCTTTTTCGCCGACAATCTGTAAAAATTCGCTGGAGCCCATTTGGGGTGGCGCGTACCAGGTGCTTTCCACAGTGGCGACGCTTTTATCAAATTCCAGAATTGCGACGCCGCCGTCATCACAATGTAAATCTTTGTATATGTGATTTCCAGCCACTCCATTCACAGCCTTAGGCATCTGGTCTCCGAAAAGCCACATCACAAAATCCACGGTATGCGACCCGTGATCAATAAATCCACCTCCTCCGGAAAGCTCCGGTTCAGCATACCATCCCGGCTTGCCGCTTCCCGGCCAATCCTCTGGCAGTTTCGCCCGACTGTTCATGGTAAGGCTGGCAATCCTGCCAATAGCATCGGATTCCAAGAGAGATTTCACCTTGAGCAGCGCCGGTGTAAAGCGATAATTGTGCATCATCATAAACTGAACTCCGCTCTCCTCCACCGCTTTTTGCATGTGTAGCGCCGATTCATACGAGAGTGCCAAAGGTTTAATACAAATGATATCTTTGCCGCGACGCGCAGCTTCAATCACAACTTCCTCATGCTGGCTGGTAGCGTTGAAGACCACAACAATATCACAGGGACAGCGATCCAAGAGCGTCCGCCAATCCGTGTCTACAACAGGGACTGCGAACTTTTCCTCATATTCCTTAAGTTTTTCGGGACTTGGATCAGACGCTCCCACCAATTGCATACGGCTGTTGTTTTTGCAACATTCCGCAATAGGAACCGCGTAAAACGAGTTGTCAAACCCAATCACAACAAGCTTATATTGTTTCACGAAAATCTCCCCTTTTTTGCAATTATTCTGTGCCACGCCCAAACAAATGGACGAGGCACATCGGTTAACTATAGCAAGTCTTATTCAGGTTTCATGAACTGGCGGGTTTCGGAGGATTTGAGCGCCGCAAGCACGACTGCAAGACTATTCCGACCTTCAAGGCCATTTGAGAGAGGAGTTTTCCCCGTCCTGATGCAGTCGATAAAGTGGCGGAACACGCCGCCGTTTCTGGATGCCGTGGGAATATTTGGGATAAAGCTGGATTGTGTGCGTTTGCCCGGTGGCAGGGAAAAGTTGAATTTAAACTGCGGCGTGGGGAAATTCACCACAATCGGGGAATCGGGTCCATCAAGTATGATATTGCCCTTGCTGCCGTAGATAAAGGTGCGCGAGTCGGACGGATCGGTTGTCCATGCGGCTTCCAGAACGCCCAACGCGCCTTTAGAAAAGCGAAACACCGCAACCGCGGAATCCTCCACCTCACAATCCTTTTTGCAAAGGGTATCGGCAAAGCCCGCAACCTCTATAACATCATCCCCGATAAGCCAGCGGATCAAATCAAGCTTATGGATGCCCAGATCAGCCATGGTTCCAAAGCCCGCAAGCTTTTTGTCAAAAAACCATGTGCTGCCGGGGCTCCAAAAATCAGGGCCCTGGTGGCTGGAACGGGTACGCACAGAGCTTACTTGTCCGATTATGCCCGAGTCGATGATATCCTTTGCCACTTCGTGAGAGGGAGAGAAGCGCTCGGTCTGCTCCACCATCAGTATAACGCCCGCCTTTCTTGCCGCCTTGATCATGGCGTCGGCGTCCACAACTGAGGTTGCCATAGGTTTCTCTACCAGAACATGCTTTCCGGCCTGTGCCGCTGCAATTGTCATTTCCGCATGGAAGCAGTTTGGAGTGGCCACAGAAACGGCGTCAATTTCACTATCTGCTATAAGATCACGCCAGTTTTCGTAAACCTTTGGCACGTTAAATTGAGTGGCTGCAGCTTGGGCTTTCGCCTTGTCGCAGTCCGCAATTGCAACAACTTTTGTACCTACACAGCCGTTATTCCCATGAGAGCTAATCGCTAGGGACGCCTCGTAGCTGTCCGCCGGAGAAAGGCCAGGTATATGGGCTCTGCAGGCGATGGAACCCGCCCCTATAACGCCCACGCGAATGGTATCCAACATTATTCATTCTCCTCCTTATATTATTGTATCATTCTAAACTATCGAACATATTGACTTAGTTGGCCGCTTTAAAAATATAGACATCAATCATCTGCCAATGAAAGCACTGTAGTGTCGAGATTCCATTCCTCATGCAGCTTGGGGACATCCGCGAGTAACTGCTTCGTATACTTATGCTGCGGATTGAGAATTACGTCGTCCGCCGTACCTTTCTCAACAAACTTGCCCTTTTCCATGATATAGATCGTATCACTCACATAGTATGCAAGACCCAAGTCATGGGTAATGAAAACTATAGTCATGCGCTCCGTATCGTGGAGATTCAGGAGCATATCGAGAATCGTGGAGCGCGAGCACGCGTCTATCATGGATGTAGGCTCGTCTGCGATGAGCACCCTTGGATGCAGCGCGAAGATGCGCGCTATCATGAGGCGCTGCATCTGCCCGCCTGAAAGCTCGAAAGGATACTTGTTATACAGTTCCTCATACTTCAGGTTGACGTATTCACAGGCCGCCTTCTTACGTTGAAATGCCTCGGTCTTGGTAAGGGAGACGCCCTTCAAGTCAAGACAGTCCTGCAGCAGCTTCTCCACCCTAAAGAACTGATTGAAGGACGAAAAAGGATCTTGGAATATGGCCTGTATATCTTTCCAATACTCCCGCTTTTGCTGGTGATTTTTCAGTATGCGCCGCTGACTCTTGTAATAAACCTCCCCAATAGTCTCGGGAAGCAGACCCATAATCATGCGCGCTATCGTTGTCTTTCCGCTTCCGGACTCGCCGACTATTGAGATGATTTCGCCCTCATGAAAGGCAAAGTCCACATCATCAACTGCCTTAACAGCCTTTCTGCCGCTCCCAAACACCTTAGTAAGGTGTTTGGCTTCCAGTAATATCTTGTTTCCACTTGCTTCGTTAATTTGGTAAGCCTCCCTCCGTATTAAAATTGGGCAAAATCCTTGCTGAACATATCGTTCAGCTCTGCTTCACTATGCCGGCAACGGTACTCTCTGCCTTCCGGCAGTATCACCATGGGAACCCTGTCGATATTCTTTACACACTTCTCCTCCGCAAATCTGCAACGGTCTGCGAAGCGGCATCCCGGTGGAACACTCTTCAGGTTGGGTGGCGCACCCGGAATGGCGTACAGGTTGTGAGCCTTCATTCCCTCCTCGGGAACAATGATAGAGCCCATGAGCGCCTTGGAGTAGGGGTGGCGTGGATCGAAGATAACCTGTTCCACCGTCCCTTTTTCACACAGCTCCCCTGCGTACATGATCACGATATCATCCGATATATGGCGCAGAAGGGGCAACTCATGGGTGATGAAGTACATACCCTTGATGAAGCCCTTATCCATCATATCCCTGAGCATAGCAATGACTACCTTCTGGGATGTAACGTCAAGTGCTGAGGAGGGCTCATCCGCAATGAGTATCTTAGGGTTTAGTATCGTGGAAATGGCAATGACCGTGCGCTGCTTCATCCCGCCCGAAAGCTCGTTGGGATACGCCTTGAGCACACGCCTGGGCAGATTTACCTGCTCGAAGCGCTGGGCAGCCATGTCGCTTATATCCTTGTTAGACATATCCGGTTTGTGCTGCTTGATGATGTCGTGCACAAAGTTTATGATCCGCAGGGTAGGATTCAGCGCGTTCATGGCGGCCTGTGGGATATAGGCGATCTTCTCGCCTAAAATGCGCTTGCGCTTTTCCTCGTGGGACATGGAGATAATCTCCTGCCCGTCAATCACGATGGAGCCACTTTCATAGTTCAGCGGCGGGAAATAGTAGCCCAGCAGGCTGAGCGCCAGCGTGGATTTTCCGCACCCGGACTCCCCCGCAATTCCTATAATCTGCCCTTCGTGAAGCTCGATGGATACGTCGTCAACAGCATAAACCCGCTCTTGAAGCCGCGTCTTATAAAAAGTCTTGAGATTCTTGACCGACATCAATACATTCTTATTATTCTCCACCTTCCCTTAACTCCTTATTTTCGGATTGAAGATTTCGTCCATGCCGCTGTTCATAAGAAATAGCGAGAATGTCGCCATGGATACCATGATGGCCGGAGGTATGAAAGCCCACCAAGCCTTTGCCAGTGGCGCACTGAACGCCAGGGCCCACTGGAGCAGCAGACCGAGGGAAATCACGCCCTGGGGCCCCAGCCCCAGCATGGATATGCTTGCCTCCGACAGAATACCGGACGCAACCTGAAGGGTGAATGCCATAACCACATAGGATGCAATGTAGGGCAATACCTCCGAAAGGATAATCCTTGCGGTGCTGTAGCCTGATATTTTGGCAATGTTCACATGATCCCTGCTCCGTAAAGATGCGGTTTGAGAGCGCACTGAGCGCGTAGTCCAAGGCCATGCGGTGAAGCCGATTACCATGGCTGTAAGCGTGGAGGACTTGGTTTTCAGCGCGGAGGCAATCAGAATCAGCACGATAAACGAGGGAATGACCGTAAACATATTTGTGACTGCGGTGATGATATTATCCGTAACACCCCCCACATAGCCAGCGATAAGCCCCAGCGTCAGACCTATAGCTGTTGCGATAAGCCCCGCTAACAAACCAACATACAGGGACGTCCTCGCGCCATAGGCAAGCACCAAAATCATATCGCGGCCGAAGTTATCCGTGCCTAAAAAAAACTTGTCGCCGGGCGGCTGGAATTTCATGCCGATCATCTCTTTGGGATCGCTCGTGTTAATCATAGGAAATATAAAAATAAAAAGCAATAAAAGAGTCAACAGGGCGAAGCCCGTTACGAAACGGCCGGATTTCAAAAGTGTCCTAAGTGTATTTTTCATTCGCTTAACCCCCTTCCAGCTGTTGTGCTCTGATGCGCGGATCCATAAGGCCCAGCACAATCTCCAGCGCAAGGTTCGCGATAAGCACCGTTATGGTGATTACAAGCGTGCAGCCCGAGATAACGGGATAATCATTATTGCGAATAGCAGCAAATAAAACGTGCCCTACGCCCGGATAGCCAAACACGATCTCAACGATCATCGCGCCCGACATCATGGTTCCAAGGGACATGATGAGACCCGTTATTTGGGGCAGCATCGCATTCCTGAAAACATATCCGACAATCTTGTTATCCTTTATCCCCATAAGCTTGGAATACTGCACATAGTCCGTATTCAGCTCATAGATAGCCATGGAGCGCATACCAATCGCCTGACCACCGATGGCCACCAGAACGATAGAGGAGAAGGGCAGCCAGTAATGGTGCAGCAAAGAGGCGATGAACTCCCACCTAAATGAAGGGAACAGATTCGTCCCATATCCTCCGCCTGTGGGGAACCAGCCTAGCATGATGGAGAAGAAGTAAACAAGCAGTATTGCCATGACATAGAAGGGCATAGAATTTATAAACAGCGACACGGGGAAGATTATGCCATCGAATACACCCCGCTTATATGCGGCCACTGCCCCCAGTATATTCCCCAGAATCCAGCCGCAGATGATGCCCGGGATCTGAATGGCCAGCGTCCATCCCATGGCGTTTTTGAGCACGCTTGTCACAGTACGCGGGTATTGGGAGAAGGAGCGGCCAAGATTGCCATTAAACAGATTGCCGACAAATATGAGGAACTGGGTAGCCAAAGGCTTATCCATACCAAACTCCTTGGTGAAGTTCTCATACACCTTTGCCATCGCGTCAGCGTTTGTTATCCCTACCTGCATCATCCGCGCCGCGAGCGCATCTACCGGATTACCCGGAATCGCGCGCGGAAGGAAGAAGTTGAGCATCAGGGCAACGACGAACGTAAGCAGATACCAGAACAAGCGCTTGCCAAGATACTGGTAGAATTTTTCCATTTGCATTCCACCTCGTTTTCAGTTGGATTCGGAGCGCTGTGCAATTTGAGCAGGGAGACCACAATTTCACGCGGTCTCCCCGCACATTAGCAGCAGACAGATTTTATTTCACAGGCTTGAGGTTGAATAATCCTTTGATGCCCCAGTCCAGCATACATTGTTCTGGGCCTACCCCTGTTCCGTCACCCTCCACGGGGAATCCAGTCCAATGGGTTTCGTTGAACGTATAGAACACGCTGGGACGATACATCAGCGGAATGCTAGGGATGTTCTCCAGCCACAGCTTGTCAAGCTCCGTATACATCGCTTTGAGCTTGGCCTCATCCTTCTCGGCGGGTATCGCCTCAATCAGCTCGTTGACGCGGTCATTCTTAAATCGACCGAAGTTGTAGAAGGCTTGCTGGCCGTAATCCGGCACACCTGTGGAGCTGAAGGTGGAGCGGGCGCGTATCCACGGTTGTGCTGGGCTTGTGCCTTGTTCGTAGGTCTGCATGGTTATATCAAAGTCACCCATTTGATTCATGTTCGTAACTACAGGAGCCTCGGGATAATCCGTTACAAGCTCGATACCGATCTTGGAAGAACCGTTGGCAATTACTTCCAGAGAGGCCTGCCAGTCGCTCCAGCCGGCGGGGCACATGAGTTTCCACGGACCTAGACGCGTGCCGTCCGGTAGAACACGGATACCGTCTGCTCCGGGCTTGGCACCAATGGCATCCAAAATCTCATTGGCCTTGTCAACGTTGAACTCCCAGCGCAGAGAATCGTTGGCCGCAGCGTCCGTATACTTAGCCTCAGCCCCATTCAGCAGCATCAGCGAGGGCTTCAGGTTCTGTGAATAACCGCTCATGGCCAGCTCGGCAATTTTATCATAATCAATGGAGTAAGCGATAGCGCGGCGCACATCCACGTTATCCAAACCGGGTATCTTCATGTTGAATATGATGGAAGGCATACTGGCGGAGACATAGTAGGGCAGCTCCGGCAGATAGCAACGAATGGGTGCGCCACCCTCCCACATCTTCCACACCTGTGGAATAAAGTTCTGGGTGACATCAGCTTCGCCGGTCTGAAATGCTCTGGCGGATTCGTCGTTATCCACATATATAGGATAGCAGCAGTATTTAGGCGCGGGAAGCTGGCCGCCAGAAAGCTCGTTGTTGGCCACGCCCCACCAGTCGTCGTCCCGAATGAGGACAATCTTCGTCTCATCACTGAAGTACAACTTGTACGGTCCGCTGCCTACAGGATTCTCGTTAAATATCTTGCGCATTTCATCAATGTTTCCGTTGCTCTCCTTTATCCACTGCTCAAGAACGTGCTTGGGGAGGATGGAAACACGTGCGAGAGCGTTTAGGATGATCAACGGGTTGTAGGGGCTCTTCTTCAGCTTGAATGCCACGGTCTCGTTATTCGTAGCCTCAACAGCGTCTAAATAGTCCCAGTTGCTGGACCAGATAACCGAATATTCCTTGGCGAAATTGAAGGTGTAGGCTACATCCTCAGCAGTTAGTGGCTTACCATCATTCCATTTCGCCTCGGGGAACATTTTCACAGTGATTGTGTAATCGTCCGTGAACTCATAGCTCTTGGCAGTAATGGGCTTCTGCGTGGCTGTCAACATATCCCAGCCGAACAGAGACTGATAAATCAGCTCATTGCGGAGTACAACCGGAAAGGACGCGTTGCCCGAAATGGGGTTAAAGTTGTTAGGCTTCCCGATATTGCCTGAAAAATACAGTGTCTCGTTGCGCGGTAGGGAGGTGATCTTAGGCGAATCCGACAGACTTGACGATGACGTAGATGCTGTACTTGACGCCGTGCTTGATGCTGGTGGTTGGCTCATGTTGTCGCACGCTGTAACTGCTATCATCGAAAACACAAGCAGAGCGGCGAGTACAGAAGTATATACCTTGCTTCTCATCTCTTAATATGCCTCCTCGTAATTTTGGGGTATTGGGGTTTAAATTTGTAACAATGGTACATTTTGATTATCACACCACATATTTTGTGTTCTAAAATTAATAAAATGCAGCGATTGAATACGAAATATAGCATTATTTATACAGTGTGTTACAAAGTCAGCCTCCTTTCCCGAAGATAAACCAGTTTCCGCTAGGGAGCTATGGATATCTTTATTATCCTCACAGCCTACCGGCTATCCAGCTTACGTTGTCTATGAGTTCTTCCTTTCTAGTATTTGAGGAGCGGAGCCCCGCATCCATAATGGCTTGCGCACGCAGGTTGAGCTCTGGCAGCAAGAGATCCGGCAACGGATGCAGTTCATTTTTAAAAGACACATATTTGGATGAAAGGTCAACGCCCGGTTGTTTGAAACAATCAATAATTTCTGTTTTACCTCCCGGCAGCGCGAGCATAAGTCCCTGATGATCCGGGGTCAAAAGAATGGCTCCATCAGTGCCGTATATCACGGGGCCGTAAGGGTCCGCATTGCCAAAGGTTGTCCATTTCCCCTCAATAACAGAAAAACAATCCGCAAACCTTACAATCATAACCGCATTATCGTCAGCATCACCGTAATGGCTGTTGAAGTTTCCCCGCATCCCCATTACTGAAATTCCCGGGCTTCCAATCATCCAAGTGCAAAGCATACTGCCGTAGCAGCAGTAATCAATCATAGCACCGCCTCCGGCTGAAAAGCTGTGCCACCAGGTAGCGCCTTTATCCGAGTCCGACATTGCATCCGCGATTTGGGAAACGCCCTTATGCTTGGCATCCATTCCAAGTGGGCCGGTATGCCCCATGCTGCATTTAAACTCTATAATCCGACCGATTCTCCCCTGATCGACGATCTCTTTCATGCGTTGATAGACGTGGCTCCAAGCTGTCGGCCAGTTGGTGATCAATGCTGTGTTGCCATCCTTTGCATCCGAAGCCATGCTAACGGCGTCTTTTAAATTGGAGGCCATGGGCTTTTCCACAATCACGTCAATGCCTCGTTTGGCACATTCCCGAGTGATAACGGGATGCATACTGTTTTCAGAAGTAATAAGTGCCAGATCAGGCTCTTCTTTGTCCAGCATTTCCAGCCAATCCTCGTATACCCGTTCAATGTGGAAGTTTTCTTTACAAAAATTGAGGTTCCACTTGCGCGTATAGGGGCCGTTCTTCAATTCCGGACGAGCCGGTATTGTATCTGCACAAGCTACGATTTTGGTGCCGGGGTTTGCGAAAAAGGACGCGGCAACATCGTTGATGTGCATATGGGCAAATCCAACGATGACAACCTTATAGCAGCTTTTCATAATTATCCTCCTAACTTCGCAATTCCATTATCATGTATTATACATTGCTTCAAAAGCGTTATTGTTTTTATATCTTTTGTACAATGAATATATAACGCTCCGCGTTATTTAGCAAATTAGTATTTAATATATATAATATAAGCACTGCTTATTTATAGCAGTCAGGTCTTTATTTCATGCGATAACAATGCATGAAATCTTTATAGCCTACACGCTTTTTCCTCGGCTATCCACTGAAATCCGGTCAATTACCCTGCCTTGGCGAACCAGATAGATGTGGTCATGCAGGTTGACGGTGGTGCAGCAGTGGCCGGGAATCAGCAGGAATTTTTCGCCTATGGAAGCCTGCAGGTTTTCTGTGGAAATCGCGCTGTGCTCCTCGCTGACTTTTATCGGTACTTGGGGGTAATCTCTTAACGCAGGCATTTTCTGATCAATTGATATTGATTTTCTGCCTGCATCCAGAATAACATTTGAACCGTTTGCGCTCATCACCGTGGCTGTGACAAACAGAGCGTTTTGAAATTTCAGGTGCAGGGCATTGTATGCCGCATCCATGAAAATATAGCTGCCCGCCTGTATTTCGGTATATGCGCTGTTTTTAGTGTGGAATTCCACAGTTCCCGTGCTCGCGCCGCTAATTTCCTTGATGTGCAGACCTTTTTGTTCAACAAAGCAGCGCAACTCGCTCAGCCGCGCCTCGACCTTTTCCGAGGCCGATCTGCGGATTTCGCAATCCTCCTCGTGTGAAAGATTTCCGGCATAAGCCTGTATTCCCCCAAAGACCAAATTGGGAGAGCGGTCAATCTCCCCAGCTAACGCAAAAAACGCCTCGGGAGTGTCAACGCCGCAACGGTTCATACCTATCTCATACTCTACCAGACAGTAAATAATTGTACCTTGTGCGGCAGCCGCAGCCTCCAAATCACAGATGTTGTCCACATTGTCAACACAGACCGTCAGATGGCAGCATCCAGCCAGATATGCAACCCGCGCAAGCTTGTAGGATCCCACAATTTGATTTGCAATCAGTACATCGTCGATACCGGAAAAAATCAGATCCTCCGCCTCGCTGAGCTTTGCACATGTGATGCCCTTTGCTCCCGACACAATCTGCATATGTGCGATGGCAGTGGATTTATGGGATTTATAGTGTGGGCGCAACGCCAGTCCGGCGGACTCCATATAATCCTTCATCACGCTCATATTCCGATCGAATGCATCCATATCCAGAATTAAAGCAGGAGTTTCCAGTTTATCCAAACGCATAAGATACCCTCTTTTCTATTTAAAATACCGTGACATTCGCGGGAATCCCCCGGCTTGGAATTACATTACTTGTCCGCAAAGGATGATAATATAAACCTCCCATTGCGGGCGTTAGTCAGCGCGCCGTCATAAACCACGGGTACGCCCGATACGAATACGTATTCAATGCCTTGTGGTTTTACAAAAGGATTGTTGTAGGTTGTGCAATCGCGAACGTGTTCAAAATCGAATATGGTGATATCCGCAGCCATACCTGCCCGCAGAATTCCGCGGTCATGGATTCCCATGATCTTTGCTGGGAAACCGGTGATTTTGTACACGGCGTCCTCGATTGGCATGAGACTGCGCTCACGCACCGTTTCCAGAAATAAGGGGAAGCAGCCATAGTGCCTGCGGTGCGGCTTTCCGGGAACAAGTGCCGGATCAAGCGAAAAGCTGCTGCCATCGCTGCCCACCGCGACATCCAGCTCACGCAAGATACGCTCAACATCATCCTGGCAGATCGAATGGGAAATAATCCCTACACTGCCATCGCAGGCGAGCAACAGCCTTACAATCGTATCTTCCTCGGACATACCCCATTTGACCGCGATCTGATCAATAGTCAGTCCCTCGATTTCCGGTATATTTGAACCGGTATATGTGATGCGCAGATAGCAAGAGCCTCCACGGCGCGCGATCTCAGCCGCAATTTCGGGATCTATTCGCTTGCGCTGCCCCGGATCAGAAAGCCGATCAAGCATGGCCCTGACGCCGCCCGCATGAGCCCAATTAGGCACCAGACGGTTGAGGGTGCTGGAAGACGCATCGTAGGGGTATTGGTCGGCAGTAATGTGAAGACCCTCCGCCTGTGCTTGGCGAATCCGGCCAAGAACCTCTCCGGAAAGTCCCCACTGTTCCCGACCCATAAGCTTCAGGTGGGAAATGTGCAGGTGCACACCCGTGACTCTGGCAACCTGAAACATCTCATCCAGCGCTTCAAATATTTTTTCGCACTCATCGCGAATATGCACCGCCAGCATAGCGCCGTTCTTCTTTACAATATGCGCAAGCTGGATTAGCTCCTCAGTATCACAAAAAATTCCGGGCGCATAGACAAGACCCAAGGAGAGCCCGAAAGCTCCCTGCTTTATCATTTTGTCCAACAGCTCCTTCATCTGCTCCATCTCTTTCGGAGTTGCGTTTCGTCGATCGTAACCGACGACACATCCCCGTATGGCGTTGTGGCCGACGAGCATCGCAAAATGAATGGTATCTCTGTCACTATTAATGCGCTGCGCAAGCTCTGCGATATCGTGGGCTTCACTGTGCCAAAGGTTCCGCTGTATGGAAATCAGCTCCGACATATCGGTGAGCAACTCTTCCCGGCGCACATTGTCATAAGGTGTTGGCACGATGGAGATGCCGCAATTCCCGCCGAGCTCCAGTGTGATGCCCTGGTGCACCTTGCTTTCGGCAAGACCTGAAATGAGCCTTGCCGGATCGGAATGGGTGTGAATGTCGATAAATCCGGGTGAGACAATTTTACCGGAGGCATCCAGCACCTCCTTACACTTCACGGAGGAATCGGTGGTGATTTCGACAATTGTACCGCCGCAGATACACACATTGGCGGGATAGGGCTTTGCCCTTGTGCCGTCCACCAATATACCATTTTTGATTACATAATCGTACATGGGTATAATACTCCTTATCCAAGAGCTACCGAGCTTTCAAAAACTTAACTTGTCTATAGTATACGAAGCACCGGGCTATTTGACAAATTAATATATTGAATATATAATATAACAAATTTTAATATTTCTATGCATTGTGAGGTTACTATGAATTACGAAACTTTGCAGGTATTTTGGGCAATTCATAAGACCGGAAGCATTACGAAGGCGGCGGAAGCTCTGTATATGTCCCAATCTGCGGTCAGCCAGCGCCTCCAGCAATTAGAGGCCGAACTGGAAACACCATTGGTGATTCGTGGTAGGGGACAGAAAAATGTGGAATTTACGCCGCAGGGAAAGAGCTTGCTATCAATTGCGGAGCAACTGATACAGCTTTATGACGCTGCCTTGATGATCAAGGATAATTCCAACAGGACACGGCTCCGCATTGGCGGCGTGGACAGCGTTAATAGTTATGTTTTCCCCGATTTTTTTCAGGGCTATATGCAAAGAAACAAGAATGTTGACCTTACGCTGTATACCCATCACTCATGGGAGATTTACGAGCTGTTGGAATCCGGTGAAATTGATATTGGTATTGTGAACAATGATATGATGCGAGCCCATGCAAACATTGTCACCGAGATGCTTTTCCGAGAAGAGTATGTAGTGCTGCGGCCAAAAGGCGCTGATCAGCGTGAAGCGGGAAGTAGCATCCATCCCACAGAGCTCAATTTTAGCGATGAGGTATTCCAGAGCTTTGACCTTAGCTACCAACAGTGGCACAACTTGTGGTGGCCCAGCGGGCAGTCCCGTGTTCAAGTGAATACGGCCTCGATGCTTACACCCTTTTTCTGCGATTCCGATTGCTGGTCTATTGTTCCTCATTCCATTGCAAGATTATTGGCGGAAAAAGGTCAGCTGATTTGGTTCAATCTTCTGGAAGCGCCGCAAGAACGGGCTTGCTATATCGCAACTTGCAGACGAAAAAAAGTCTGCAACGCAAAAGTCATAGAACAATTTATCAAGGAGCTTAAGCAGCATCTAAACGAACTGAGAATGACACTGTAAAGCGGCCCTAGAGGAGAGGCGGCCAGCCAGGGAGGCGGCTCAGGAACTGGGCATCTGCATTGACACCCCATGACGTCTGCCAACGATCACAGCCGTTTCAATGTCAGCAGAAAGATGAACATGATTCCGCTCTCGTTTTTGCAATCCTTCTTTCAGTATAGAATCAAGAAATCTGTCTGCCGTTTCGTGATATAAAAATTTCGGCGGGAGACTCGGCTTGTGCTCAACATCAACGTCAAGCGAATGCCCTTGACTAGCGCGAATCTTTGTTTTGTCCTCGTTGAAATGATACCGCTTCTTATTGTTCGTCTACAATTGTCTCAAGTAGTACCATATCAATTTTCCTGATATGACTATTCATATTGGCGATAAGCTCGGGTACATCTACCCATCCGTTCTTGTCATGGCTGAGTCCTATCGTTTCGGGCTGTGTCTGAGAAGAAGGCTCAGAAATTTACCGGTTTGTATTAATGTATCCACATTATTTCCAGCAATCTTGGTTTATGATATAACGAGAGGCTACAGCAGTCATCGCACCTATTTTGTAAGAATTATTTTTAGATTCATAGCCAATATAGTATCGCAGTCCCAACCACAAAGCCGCTTAGACAAATAATTTCCATATCCAACATCAATTTCATAACTATTAAAAATATTTACTTGGATAGCATCTATGCCGGTTTTTATTAACTGCTCAAAGTCTAAGTAAGTCAGCGGTAACACATATGCAATTTGAAGCATATCTTGTAAATCGCATATTGAATTTATTTGTAAAATATTAAGAACATTGAATCAATGAAGGAGATCGGTGTAATGGCTAATTATACCGGTACTTTCGTGAACGATCATGAGACAGCGGCATACCACTTTGGAAATGATAATGCTGAATGCAATGTATACTTGATACGTTACCTTACGAAGAATACTCAGGAAAGCGGGAACGCATGGAATAGAGATATGACCGAGCTTTTCCTGTTCACGAATGGGGAACGTAACCTGTTAATCCTGAATGGGGAAGCATCCTTTCCAGAGGGCGAGGTATCGCTATTTGAAGCAAAATATGATGAAATCGGGAGGAGAACAAGAGAACACCGGGGAAATATGCCCGTCAGGATGAAAAAGCACTATTGAACCGGTTAGAGATCTAAGCTCCCGTAAATTATAACGTGGTAGGCGGCACTGCACCAAAGTAAGCGAAGAGGTCCATTTGCTTTTGGGTAATCTCGCTGCAATGATACTTTTGGCCGTGGTAATCATAGCGCTCTATCACATCAAGAGCATCAAGCAAAGATTGAATCGTATAATTGCGATACAGATTGTTGTCCCTCATTTGTTTATGGATATATGAGACAAAAATCAAGGCCAG
>Ga0153945_1000196_pt1 | contig 18640 bp, 19 predicted proteins | sample TSNJ029MetaG_FD_104720 | JGI IMG/M metagenome (GOLD analysis project Ga0153945, IMG submission 104720) | Attine ant fungus gardens microbial communities from New Jersey, USA - TSNJ029 MetaG | ecosystem: Host-associated > Fungi > Mycelium > Unclassified | place: USA: New Jersey, Wharton State...
GCGGTTCGCCGTACATCTCGTCCTGGGGTACAAGAAACTGATCAGAAAGACCTTGGGTCAAGGGATGGCCGGGAGCCACGCTCCATACCCGCTGCTTTTCGCCCTGGCGCATGGTGCGAAAACATCCCCAGGAGCCGGCATCGTAGTAGATGCCCAGCATCTTTTGCCAGGGTTTGGAGAACATGGATGAGTGGAGAGAAAGAAAGCCCATGCCCCCTTCAACAACCCGTTTGCAAACCCGCTCGGAGACGGCGTCGTCAAACTGGGGGTTGTCCAGATGACTCCACCACACTAGGACATCAGTGTGGTCCAGAAGCTCCTGGGTCAGGCCATGCTCCGGCATGTCCTGGGTTACAATGGCGACCTGGAAGATTGAGTCCTCCAGATAAGCGCTGGCAATGGTGTTGTGCATCCCGTCGGGGTAGACGCTCTTCACCGGATCAAACCGGTCCTGATTGTGCTCACAGAACACAGTAATGCGGATTTTATCCATAGCGTTACCTCACTTTTGTTTTATCTGTTTCATACATACTTTCGCCAGTCAAAGATGGCGAAGACGGTCTCCAATTTGCCGTTGGCGATGGTCCGGTAGATGTCGGAGCAGTTCGCCGGATCAAAGAGTTCAAAGGTGCCCTCCACTTGGATGCTTCCCTGGCGGATCCACTCCATGGCGGTGGCGAAGCTGTGGAAATTGCTATTGGGAAAGAAGTCCGCGGAATGCAGGGGCAACGACCACTCCCAACCAGAGTAAATCTTGACATAGTTCATAAAAATGGTCTCGAAGAGGGTGTGGGCATAGGTGTCGCTGCTTCGCCGCCAGGGCACGCCCACAATGGACAGCTCACCGCCTTTGCGGACGTAATTCGCCGCATCAATCATGGCTTGGTCCACGCCGGAGCATTCCATAGCCAATCCGAAACGGCCCTTCAACTCTCCCAGATCCTCCAGTGAAGCACAGGTGTGGCGAATGCCGCAGCGCTCCGCCATTCCACGCCGCACCGGGGAGGGGTCCACACCGCAGACATCGTAGCCACAATGGCGCATCATTTGCGCGCACACCAGGCCCACGGCCCCAAGACCTGTGACCAAAACAGGTTCGGTGGGACGAATCTGTGTGTGGATCATGGTGGTCATGGAAATGGCGGGGAAGCGGCAGAGTACGGCGTGCTCGGATTTCATGTCGTTGGGCACCCTGATGACATCGGACTGGTCCATTACACTGATGAGTTGGTGGTTGGACTGAGCGAAAACCCGGTCGCCGGGGGTAATGCCTCTCACCTCATTCCCCACAGCTATGACTTCCAACACACCGGCATAGCCGGTGGGGCAGGGGAACTGGCCGCCGCCGAAGAAGTCCATGTAACCTCCGGTTTCCGAGCCCGAGGAAACAACGGAGACCAAGGTTTTCCCCACCACCTGGGTAGGGGTGGGCTGAACGGACACCATCTCCGGCACAAGCCGGGCCTGTTGGCGTTCCACAAACATAATTTTTTGGTTTTGCAATCTTACTCCCCCTAACGGATATATACAGGCCCCAGACCTATTTGTTGCTTACAAGCTGGGCCCCGCAGGATTCCCGGATTATCAGTCGGGGATTATGCTGAATGTTCATCGGTTCACGCACCCCGTTAATGGCGCTGAGCAACATCATAATGGACAACCGTCCCAGATAGTCATTCTGCTGTTCCAGAGTGGTCAGGCGGGGGGTGGTGTATTCACTGTCAAAAAACTGGTCACAACTTGCCACCGCAATATCTTCAGGACAACTGAGTTGCTGGTCGTTGATGGCGCGGATGGCGCCTACCGCCACATTGTCATTAATAGCGATGGCCGCATCGGGCCTGTGCCCTTCATCCAAAAGTTTCTTCATGGCGGTATAACCATCCTTGGCGTAGTAGTCGGAGAGGGAAACCAGTTCCGGTTCATAGGGTAACTCCAGGCTTTGAAGAGCGCCGCGATAGGCCTCCAAGCGAACGCTGGTTTGCCGAACCCCGGGTTCTCCTCCAATAAAGGCGATGCGCCGGTTGCTCAAGGCGGACAGATGATGAATCAAGGCAGCTATGCCGCCCCCCAGATTTCGGTTAATAAAGAGACAGTCGCAGCCGGGAATCTCTTGGGCGATCAGCACTACCGGAAAGGATTGGTTGAGGCGGTTCACTGCCCGTATATACTCGTTGGAAATGTCTTCCTTGTCCAATTCGCCGCCGGTGACAATGACGCCGTCCACCTCTTTATCGATCATGGTCTGGAAATACTCACTTTCGGTGAAGGGACTGGGAACACCATGGGAGGAGCCGCCAAACAAAGTATTACAGAGGACCACTGAGTAGTGGCGCTCCAAAGCATAGCGTTCAATTTCTAGGAACAGCGCGGAGAAATAAGGGTTTGTAATGTCGGGCAAAACCACACCCAAGGTTCTCGTCTGACTGTTATTCATAGCGCGAGCCAAAGCGCTTGGTGTAAAGTTATATTTTTCAATAACCTGTTTTACTGCTTCCCGGGTCCGTTCAGATACATGGGGGTTGCCATTGATCACCCGGGATACTGTGGATACCGATACGCCGCTCTCAGCAGCAATTTCATAAATTGTGACGTTCTTTTTCATAAGGCGCTCCCTCTTGCGTAAAAACCTGACAGCGGTTTCATGATGTCTTTTTGTGACCGGCTAGTGGGATTGAAAAGGTAACTCCCCTACAAAAAGCCTCTTCAACCACTCTTAAATTGAATCAATTATATCACGGCTATAGGGCAAATGCAATAGACTTTTGGTACCGATACCAAAATTGCAGTCAATTATTTGAATATAGGGTTGACATTTAGGTCGATGAGTGCTATTATCATGTCATAATCGATAAAAACACTAAAAAAGCAGATGTTTTTAAGAACTATTTCGTTTGTGGAAGGTTTTATTTTTTGAGTTTGTATGGAACTGGTTCCAAAAAGCTAAAGGATATTTTGCCTTATATATTACATAATTATTTGCTATAAAGCAGTCAAAAATTAGATGATTATCTATAATATGTCAGAATTTAAAATAAATTGGAACCGGTTCTATGTTTTTCAATCTTTTGCCACAATTTATTTAAACAGGAGTTGAGAATGAGATGACAGCCCCAAGCAAACCATTCCGACAACGCGGAGCAAGGTCCTTGCACTTTTTGCCGTTTTTTAGGGAAATATCCAAAAAAAAGGTGCTCTATTTAATGATTTTGCCCGCAATCGCATTCTTCATGCTTTTTTCCTACGTCCCTTTGGTGGGTATCTATTACGCCTTCACTAACTACAACTATGCTGGCGGACTATTTGGAAGCCCCTTTGTGGGCTTGGCCAATTTCAGATACTTCTTCAACGGTGGCTTTAATTCTCCGGTGTGGATGCTCACTAGGAATACAGTGCTTTACAACCTGATCTTCATCTTCCTGGGCAATATCCTCCAGTGTGGCATAGCTATCATCCTCACGGAGATTCCAGGCAGGATATTTAAGCGCTTTTCTCAGTCCGCTATGCTTCTGCCTCACTTTGTGTCTTTTGTTATTGTGGGCACCATCGCCTATAATATTTTCAACTATGAATTCGGTTCACTAAATACGCTGTTGAAGGCTATGGGGATGGAGCCGGTGAATCTATACGCTACGCCCCAGGCTTGGCCCTTTATCCTGACCTTTTTTAATATTTGGAAGGGTCTGGGCTACGGCACGGTCATTTACCTGTCTGCTATCATGGGTATTGATCAGGAAATTTATGAGGCGGCCCGCATCGATGGCTGTGATATCTTTAAGGAAGTTCGCTATATGACCCTCCCTTTGCTTAAGCCTACTTTCATCATGCTGGTGCTCTTTGCGCTGGGCGGCATCATGCGGGGCCAGTTCGAGCTGTTCTACCAACTGATAGGACGAAATGGACAGCTCTTTCCCTACACCGATATAATCGACACGTATATTTACCGATCCCTGAACATCAATTTCAACATCGGCTTATCCACGGCGGCCGGATTGTATCAATCCATTTTCGGACTGATCACGGTGTTGGTGAGCAACGCCATCATCCGCAAAACCAATCCCGACAGCGCGCTGTTTTAGAATGGAGGTGCACAGATGAATCCGAAAAAGTGGCAGGGTAGCCGCATTGTATTTAATATCGCCGCCTACATTATTGTGACTTTTGCTGTTGTGGCGAGCATTGTTCCCTTTTTGATGATCATTTCCGGTTCTTTCTCGTCCAACGCTTCCATTATCAAATATGGCTACTCTATTTTCCCCCGGGATTTCTCCCTGGACGCTTACCGCATGCTCTTTCTATATCCCAAGGAGATGATCCGGGCCTACGGTGTCAGCATCACCGTCACGGTGGTGGGCACCCTTATTGGGCTGATCATCATGTCCATGGCAGGCTATGTGCTCCAGCGAAAGGACCTGAAATACAGGGGGCAGCTCAGTTTCTTTATCTACTTCACCACATTGTTTAATTGTGGAATGGTTCCCTGGTATATGCTGATTTCCAACCTGGGAATGAAAGATACACTGTGGGCACTGATTGTGCCCATGATGGTCAACGCTTTCAATATCCTGCTGATCCGCAACTTTATGAGAGGGATTCCCGATTCCCTTTCAGAATCCGCCAAAATCGATGGCGCAGGGGATTTTACCGTATTCGTCCGCATTATCGTCCCCCTATCCAAGCCCATTTTGGCGACGGTAGGCTTGTTTTTGGCTCTGGCGTACTGGAACGACTGGTATCACGCCTCCTTGTTTATCAAGGACGTGACCAAATGGCCACTCCAGTTCAAACTGTACCAAGTGCTTTCCGCCCAGCTTGCCATGTCCCAGGCCGGCGCAGAAAATTTTTCCGGGGGCACATTGCCTACCGAAGCGGTGAAACTGGCCAATGCTGTTGTTGCAACCGGTCCCATCATACTTTTGTACCCCTTTTTGCAAAAATACTTTGTTCAGGGTATAACTATTGGGGCAGTCAAGGGATAATACGATTAGCTGACTAAGATATGCAGTATCAATACTATATTTGGGGCAATCCCAAAAAATGCTGCCATACCTTCGTGCGGTGAACATATAGAATAATGTCACTAAGGCTTCGTCCACTACTGCAGATCACGAAGGGGCTAAAAATGCAATGTTATTAATTGGTAGCCCGGTTCCCAAATGTCGGTGATCCATCGTTGTTATGCAAAGGAAAGTATCAGTGGAAAACTGACATGGAAATAAATTCATCTATTACTCAGGAGGTAAATGAATGAAAAGGCATAGCAAAAAGTTATTGGGTGCTCTTCTAGTACTGGTTCTTTTACTCAGTACCCTGGCAGGGTGCAGCCCCGACACGCCGGAGTCCTCTTCCGCAACCCCTTCCACCACGGAGCCGGCCGGTGACGGAGGCGAAGACGGTGGGGGTGCGTCCAGCGATCTGGATCCCATCGAGCTGAAAATCTTTGCCATCGCCGATGCTCCCCGCAATCAGGAGATGGCCGCAGAGTACTTCCCCATTCTCAATGAGGAGCTGACCAAAGCCCTCAACGTAACCGTGAAATTCGACTACGCGGCAGGCAACGACTATCAGAACAACTACCAGATGATCATGGCCTCCGGTGACAAGTACGACATCATCCAGTCCGCCCGCTGGCTCAACTACGCCACCAACGCCAAAAAGAACGCTTTCATGGACCTGACCGAGCTGCTGCCCGAGTACGCTCCCGATGTCTACGCTATGGTGGGTGAAGACCGATGGAATGAAGTCAAGGTGGACGGTGCCATCTACGGTGTGCCCTCCCTACGCAGCGAGCCTGTGGAACCTAGCTTCATGTACCGCGAGGATCTGCGCAAAAAGTACGGCACCCCCGAGATCGATTCCTTTGAGGCTATCGAAGCATATCTCCAAGCCATCAAAGACAACGAGCCTGAACTGCTCCCCTCTGATGACTATCAGGCACAGGTGTACGGCGCATCTTTCATCCCCGCCTCCAAATATATCATCGTGGATGAGGGCGCGGACCGCCACTCCAACTTTGTCATCGACCCCGCCAATCCCCGGGAGGTCCTGAATACCCTGGAGCTGCCTGAGTTCAAGGAATTTATGTACATGATGCAGGACTGGGCCGACAGAGGCTTTTGGCCCAAAAGTGTCCTCTCATCCACCGATTGGGGCGTGTTCGCGGTCCAAAACGGAAAAGCTGCCGCTTCTTTCAACGGTCAGTTCCCCAATTACGCTTATCTGGCAACACAGCTTGCGGAAGAGAACGAGGGCTGGGAAATCATGTACGCCCCTTACTGCCTGTTTAATGAAAACACCGCTGTCCTGCGGCCCAAGGCGACCGGTGGCATGTTCTCTGTGACCCGCACTGCCAACAACCCCGAACGCGCCCTGATGCTGGCCAATTATGTACACACCCATGAGGACCTGTGGCGCCTAATGATCTACGGTATAGAGGATGTTCACTACAAAGATGTAAACGGTACCCGCGACATTTCCTTCATCGACCAGACCACCGAGGGCTTCAACTACTTCCCCGGCAGCCTGTTCGACAACGCCGATTTCTATATGCCCCTTGCCGATCAATGGTATAAACAGGACGAGATTATGGAAAAGATCACGGCCCGTCAGCAGACAGACATTCTGTCTGGTTATGTGCTGGAAGTGGAGCCCGTTGAGGCGCAGTACACAGCTGTCAACCAGGTCCGTATTGAGTACGGATTCCCGCTTCAGGCCGGTCTTGTGGATGATGTGGATGCCGCTTGGCAAACCTTCTATGATCGCTCTATGGATGCCGGCCTGGAGGAATGCCGCCAGGAGATCGAGCGTCAGATCAACGAGTATCTGGATTCCATCGGCTACTAATCCAATCGGAAACAAAATATACCCAAACGAAAAACGTATCATGGGGCAGCCTTGCCTGTCCCATTTATATTCTGGAGGTATTGGATGATTGACCGCCTTCGAACCATTGTGGTTACCGGCGCCGACCGGGGCCTGGGATACGAGCTGGCAAAACAGTATTTGGAACGTGGCGACTTTGTCTTCGCAGGGCAATATCGTACCAAATGGACCTTGCTTGGTGATTTGAAAGAGAAGTATCCGGATCATCTCCACACGGTGTGGATGGATGTGCGCAGCGATGAGAGTGTGGGAAAAGCTGCCGCCGAAATTCTTGCCCGCACCGATGCGGTGGATATCCTGATCAACAATGCCGGCGTGTGGCTGGACCACAGCACTGGCACTATTTTTGACACAGAGTTGGACTTTACGCCCATGATGGAGCAGGTTAACGTCAACGCCTTTGGTCCTCTGCGGGTCACCCACGCCCTGCTGGACGCGGTGCTGAACAGCTTTGACAAACTTATCGCCAACATCTCTTCCGAGGCGGGCAGTGTTAGCAACTGCCGAAAAAATGATCAATTTGGCTACTGTATCTCCAAAGCGGGCACCAATATGCAGTCGGCCTTGATTTACAATGCTATCAAGCCCAGGGGCGGCAAGGTGGTCAACCTCCATCCGGGCTGGATGCAGTCGGTGATTGGCGGACCTGCGGGGCCTGATGCGGAGATGGTGGAACTGCCCACCATACAGGATGTGAAATTCTATGTCACCCCGGCGGAGAGCGCCGCAGGCATCATCGCCCAGCTGGAGGAACCGGAGCGCTTCGATGCCCACGCACCCGCCTACATCAACTATCGCGGGGATGTGATGAACTATTGAGATCAATGAAGGTATCATATTTAATGGAGCGAGGCGGCTTTCGCTATGACACCGCTCCCATCCCCCAGCCGGGACCCGGCGAGGCGCTGATCCGTGTGTTGGTCTGCGGTGTGTGCAGCTCGGATATGGGTGCATGGCGGAGAGGCATCGGTCAGGAATCTATCTTTGGCCACGAGGTGGTGGGCATTGTGGAAGAGCTGGGCGAAGGCGTCACCCAGGTCCAGGCAGGGGATCGGGTGACAGGCTGCATCATGCAGGGTTACCGGGAGTACACCGTCGCCTCTGCCGATGCGCTGATTCCGGTACCGGAGGTCCTTTCGGACCGGGAGGCCATTGTGGAACCCTACGTCTGTCTTATCAGCGGCATACGCCGTCTGGCGCCGCCGGTGGGTATGCCGGCAGCCGTGGTGGGGGCAGGCTATATGGGCCTGGGATTGATCCAGTTGCTGAAGCTTTACGGGGCCGGACCCGTTACCGCAGTGGACACGGTACCTGGGGCGCTGGAGACCGCCCGCCAATTTGGCGCCGATACCGCCCTGATGCCGGAAGAAGCGGAGGGAATGCAGTTTCCCGTCGTCTTTGAGGCGGCCGGTACCCAAAGTGCATTGGATTTGAGTTATCAGCTCTGTGCTCAATATGGTACTATGGTGGCGGTGGGATATCACCCCTGCCGCCGGGAAGTGGATATGGGGCACTGGGCATCGGGGGCATTTGCCACCATCGCCGCTTTTGAATACCGCCGCCCCAATCAGCTGGAGTATATGCGGGAGGCCCTGGGTGCCGCGGCGGCGGGGACCTTGCATACCGGACAAACCATGACCCATGAGTTTTCTTTCGGGCAGCTGGAGGAGGCATTCCGATATCATAGTGAGAAGTTGGATGGCTATATCAAAGGATGTGTCCGCCTCTCTGCGCGATAAATATGAAGGTGAAGAAAGTAATATGATAAAGAAGAGAGTTTATGTAATCTGGGACGATGAATATCATCCCGAAGCAACCTATACCGCGATCACCCATAAATTATTTAATAATGACAAGTGGGAACTGACCACCACCTACAAGGCTCGGGATATCCTGTATCTTGAGCAGGTGCCGGATCTGGTCCTCAACTGGACCATCGGCCGCCCCCTAGGCGTGGAACCTGATTTGTCGCCCGAGGAGCAGGCCCAGATGAAAAAGTTGGTGGAGGGTGGCATGAACGCCATGTACATTCACGCCGGTCTGGCCTGTATCCAGGACAATACTCCCATTTTTGACATTGCCCGTGGCCGCTTCGCCAGCCACCCTGAGCCCCACAACCCTGTCTACTGCTGTGCGCTGCCGGGGAGTGCACATCTCATCCTCAAGGGGTTTGAGTCCTTTGTGGACCCTGATGAACACTACTTTTGCAAGGTGGATGTGGAAAATGTAACTCCCTTCCTGTGTTCCATCTCTGACGCGGGCACTGAAATTGCAGGCTGGACCCAAGAAGTGGGCAAGGGCCGGGTCTGCTGTATGACTCCCGGCCACAACGCGCCCATGCTGGCCAAAATGGAGACCCTGCTGTCCAATGCGGCGGCCTGGTGTGTGGGAGAACTTTAAGTGGCAGGAATCAAAGACAAAATCACCATGGGTATGTTCACTGTCCATCAGGAGATGGACAGTGATATGCCCGGCACCCTGGAAGCGCTGGCGGATATGGGCTATACCGGTATTGAGTTTTACGGTGAGCCGGAGTTTGATATCAGCAGTACCCGGGAAGCCTTGGATACCGCAGGCATTGAGCTGACCAGCTGGCACATCGAGTGGCGCAATCTCCAGCCCTCAACTATTGAAACCACCATCCAATACCTCCGGAAAATCGGCTGTCCCATTGCCGTGGTGCCCTGTCTCGGCGGGAAATGGAACGTCAATCACACCCCGAACCAGGAGAACCGTGGGCTATGGGTGGAGTATGTGGAAAAGATGAATGCCATGGCCGAAATCTTGGCCCAGGGTGGCATCCGCATGGGCTACCACAACCACGAACACGAATTTCAGCTCGAATATGAGGGCCAGACCGTCTTTGACCTCCTGTTTGAAAACCTCCGGTCGGATGTTATTCTGGAATTTGACACCGGCAACTGTATCGAGGGGGGATGTAATCCCACTGAGGTGATACGGAAGTATGGAGACCGGGAAATATTGCTTCACCTCAAGCCTTATTCCCACCAGTTGGGATTTGATGTAGTGCTGGGAGATGAACATGATCTCAACGACTGGAGTTCCATCCTGGCGGCATCTACAAAGGATTATCTGCGCCTCATTGTGGAGAGCGAGTGCACGCTGTATAGTGGACTAGACAACGCCAAACGCTGCATGGAGGGTCTGCGCCGGTTCCTGTGAGGAATAGGCCGTCGGGCATCCCCGCTACGCTCATCCACCGGAGATCGTGTGGCGAATTCCTGAGCTTTTGCTCGGGAATTTGCCACACAACCTCCACGCGTCATGTAATATAAGCCATGACGCCATCAAAGTATGCTTGGAAGGAAGAGGATTGATGAACCGAGAATATCAGGGCGATACCTGTCTGGCTTTGGATTTGGGAGGGACAAAACTTCTTATCGGGGAGGTGGATCGGGAAGGGCAAATTTTGCGCTCCAAACAATATGCTTCCGGTTCCATGACTCAACAAGAGGCCGTGCAGGTGCTCTGTGCAGCATTGGATGACTATATGGCCACTGTGGATTGGGTGGGGGAAAAACCCGGTGCTATGGGTATTGGCATGATTGGACAGGTGGATTATAAGGCCGGTGTGTGGGTCATGATCGACCCCAGCCGCAAGGACCCCACTCCCATCAAAGAAATACTGGAGAAGCGTTACGGCCTTACCTGCCGGATTGAGAACGATGTGAAGTCGGCCACCCTGGCAGAGAAGAACTTTGGGGCGGGCCGGGACACCAATCAGTTTATTTATGTGAATATCGGCACCGGCATCGCCGCCGGTTTCATGGCTGACGGCCACCTTTTACGAGGCTGGGCCAATGACTCCGGCGAGATCGGCCACATGGTGGTGGACCGCCGTTCCGATGTGGCATGCGTCTGCGGTAAAAGGGGATGTGTGGAGGCCATCGCCTCCGGCCACGGCATGTATGCTCGCTGCCTGCATATGATGGATACCTACCCCCACTCCCCGCTGTACAGGCTGGGGGATGCGGTGACGGTCAATGATATCTTCGGTCACGGACGGACCGGTGACCCGCTGGCAAAGCTGATTGTGGACGACGCGGTGGACGCCGTGGCCCATCTGCTTATGAATCTGGTGAGGGCAGTCAATCCGGAGAAGATTATCCTGGGCGGCGGGGTCATGGCGGACGGCTGGATGCTGGAACAGGTCAAGGGCCACATGGGTAGGCAGGAGTTGGAAAGCGTCACCAAGGGCATCGCTCTCACCGCCCTCAACCCCCGATCTGCCGGTATCCTGGGGGCCGCCGCCGTTGGATTTGGATTAGAATGAGTGAAGTATAAGGCAAAAAAGCTATGGAAAGGGGCTGAGTCAATCCATATATCATGTACACATTAATGCTATTCTCTATGGAAACATAGATTTCAATCACAGATGAGTATAACAAGTGAGGTGGAAACCATAAGAAAAGCCTTTGAAGATCAATTGTTGCGCTCCGCATATATCCACGCACCGCTGGAGACCGACGACATCCGCTCGATGGAAACTCGGTTGCTGGGAAAGAAGGTGCTAGAGGAAAAGGTCCTGTGGAACGGCAAAGTCCCACAGAAATGGACTTGGGATGGGTTGGGTGAAATCCGCATGGACGGGGAGAATCTCCAGATTACCAATCCTGCCCGGGCTGATTTTTGGCCGTCCCATGAGGCCCAAGACGGCGACTACGCCAGCTTTGGCCGTACCCGGGCCCATCTTTCTGTAGGCGGCGAGGACTGGACCCGGTTTCACAGAATCACCTTTGAGGTCAAACCCAATTGCCCTGGTTCCCATAGTCCGCTAATTCAGGTGGGGCTCGTCAACTCCGGGGAGAAACCAGTACCTGATATTTACGACCGGGAGGGGTATCACCTGATCCATCTGCGAGGTGGTCAGTGGAACCACTGTGTCTGGGAATTCACTGAGCTGAGCCGGGACCGGGTGGAGGAGATTTTTTTCTGCGCTTTCAGCTACGGTCAGGAGTTGAGTGCCGGGCCAAATATGGATTTTTTGATCCGGAATGTGCGGGTGGCTCGGGTGGAGGATCCGGAGGTGGCCGAAGGATGGCGGGGCCGCCCAGGATCGGTTTCGTTTTCCACGACGGGCTACTGGCTCTGTGGAAAAAAAACCGCCATTGCTCATATAGCAGCTGAAGAGTTCTCCATTGTGAACGAGTGCGGCGACGCAGTGTACAGTGGGCGGGTTCAAATTGTGGACAATGAGAAGGGCAGATTCAGCGTCTTGGATTTCAGTTCCTTTAAAGAGGAGGGGACTTTTGCCATAAAGGTGGGCGGAACAACCACCGAAACCTTTCAGATCGGCCCCCACGTCATGGAGGAGGCGGTGTGGAGGGCGGTCCATTTTCTCTATGCCGAGCGGTGTGGCGGCCCCATCTTTGGCCGACACGGCACCTGTCACGGAGACATTGTCGTCGAGCACCACGGACTGACCCTGGCTTACGCCGGAGGGTGGCACGACGCAGGGGATGTGTCCCAGCAAACCGCGCAAACCGCCGAGGTGGCCTTTTCCCTGATGGAGATGGCCCAGCGGGTGAAGGACGATCACCTTCTCTATATGCGTCTGCTGGAGGAGGCCCAGTGGGGGCTGGACTTTGTGCTGCGGATGCGCTTTGGGGATGGGTACCGAGCCACCTCGGCGGGCATTCGCCGCTGGACTAATGGCCTGATTGGCGATATGGATGACTGTCCGGGCCGCGTCCACAACCACGCCTTTGAGAATTTCCTTATGGGTGGCGTTGAAGCGTATGCCGCCGTTGTGTTCCGGGAAGCAGACCCGGAACTGAGCTGGAAATGCGCCACCGCAGCCCAGGAGGATTACCAGTTTGCTCTCAAACGTTTTGAGGAAAAGGGGATGGAGCTGCCCAACTTCTATGAGCACACCTACAACTCCAGCTTGGCCCAGTACTGGGCGACAGCCAGTTGGGCAGCCTCCCTCATCTATGCCGTCACCGGAGACAAGATGTATGGGGATCACGCTGTACATTTTGGAGATCTTCTGCTCACCTGCCAGGAGACCGGCAGCGAAAGTGTGCCTATGAGGGGCTTCTTCTACCGGGAACCGGACCACAAAACGATCGTTCACTTCACTCATCAGGGACGAGATCAGATATTTATCCAGGCGCTGGAGCAGCTCTGCGTCACCCAGTGGGAGCATCAAAAGTATCCGGTGTGGAAGGGAGCCATGAAGCTTCATGGGGAGTACCTCAAAGCGCTGATGTGTTATACGGCGCCCTATGGCATGATCGCTGCTGGCCTTCACTCCATAGACGAGGTGGAAGATGCAGAAACTTTCGCGTTGCTCCATCTGCTTGCCTCCCACCCATTGGAGCGGGACAACTATATAGAACAGCTTAAACATGGCAATGACTTGGGTGAAGGGTATTATGTGCGATGTTTTCCTGTTTGGTTTTCTTTTCGCGGCAATACAGCCGTTCATTTATCTCTAGGCAAAGCCGCTGCCATATTGGGTCGCATCTTTGAGGATGAAGAATTGCTTCAAATAGCTCGTGAACAATTATATTGGACGGCCGGAAAGAATCCTTTTGGACAAAGCCTTGTATACGGTGAAGGCAGCAACTATGCCCAACAGTATGGTGCACTCTCCGGTGAGATGGTGGGGGCTATGCCGGTAGGTATTCAGACGAAGGGGAATGCTGATTGCCCATATTGGCCTATGGCAAACAATGCCACGTACCGTGAAGTGTGGACTACGTCAGCAGGGAAGTGGCTATCGGCTCTGGCTGAAATATATTGAGGAAAAAACATTTTTGGAATTGTAACGGATGCGTTTGCAAATAGAGTAATACTCCTTTTTGTTGCCTGCTTTAGGTTGTCTTGCCGGCAAAGCTAGATAGTATAAACATAAGTTATGCGAGAATGTTAGCCCAAAGCAAGATACAGCGAATCTGAGTAGCAGCCACAAAAGAAGCGGTATTCTTGGCATAACGAGTCGCAATACCGCGCCAACGTTTTAAGTGTAGAAAGGCGTTTTCAACGAGATGGCGTAGCTTGTAAAGGTATTTGTCATACTCTCGTTGTTGTTTTCGATTGTGCTTGGGCGGGATGATAATCTGCATACCGGTCGCCATGGCGGCATCTATTAAGCAATTGGTATCATAACCACGGTCAGCAAGTAGATACTCGGCAGTAAAGCCATCAATTAAGGCAATAGCTATCGTGCAATCCGCCGTGGTACCTGCTATAACAAGTATTCTGACCGGCATACCATTCGCATCCGATGATCATGCCGGCAAACTAAATGGTGTTTAAATGAAGCTTCGCAGCAAATTCTACATCGTCCGCATCCTCCCGGCCGTTCTCAGTGAGATTGGGAAACTCTCCAACAAGCTGCTTCTTGGCCTAAGGGCCCAAGAAGCCCTGCTTGCCGAGTTATCACAGAAGCAAAATTTTGTGGATGCACCCAAGCCAACAGACACTCAAAAATATCTCTGTCGAAAGAAAATTAAACATTACCGCAACAACCTTTTAACAATTTTCAAACAATCGCGGCATACGATGCAATTAGTATGTTTATAGAATTACTGGTTAATGAAATAATTTTGGAGGAAGACTCATGATAAACATTCTAGTTGTAGACGATGACAGTAAAATGAATAAAATGGCCTGTAAATACTTAAACGATAGCGGGTATGCCGCTATGGGTTGCCTTAATCCACAGGAAGCCTATGACCTAGTGTCCTTTTTAATGGCAGGCCAGGATTTTTCATAGAAGATGAAATTTATCAGAAAGTGCGTTCCCATGGCCTGGAAACGCACTTTTTCCGTATTCGTTCTATTCATTGGTTCATCGGCGCAATAGGGGCACTTCATTTGGATGGGTACAGTTTATTGAATTTATTTTCTGCCTGTTCAAGATCATTCTTGCTTTTGTGTAGGCTATTTAAGCTTACCTTAATTCCCTCAATATTTTTATTCACACCCAGCCTTGATTCCTTCATATTTTTAAGTTTACCTAAAACGTCACTCATGCTCTCGCGAATATCATAAATTTTCTTTTGCAATTCGTTATTTTCCATTTCTTATTACCCCATAGATTTGGAATACCCCATTATATGAAGACAAATGATTAAACGTTCATTGCCGCATTAAACGAACCAGCGATGGCATGAACCGTTGCGGAGAAAAGTCTATCCTCCAGAATGGAGAAATAGTTGAGCGCACAAATACTGAATGAACAGCACAAGAACTGATACAAGATCTCAGAATACATTTACTATGCTGTACCAGGAAAAATGAGAATGATTTGCTATGGCAAACAAGTCGAGAACAACGTGCGCCTTGTTAGGTACTATATCAGCATTTTACGGTCTAATAAACATTTGTGTCCAGTATGGGGTTCCCGCGTTGAAATAACCGACGCCAATTTCGGTAAAATTATTACTTAATATATTAGCCCTATGGCCTGCGGAACTCATCCAAGAGTTCATAACGCTTTGGGCGGTAGTCTGCCCTCGAGCAATGTTTTCAGCCGCAGCGGTAAATCTTATTCCAAAACTTCTTAACATATCAAACGGAGAGCCATAAACCGGGGATTGATGACTAAAATAACCATTTCTATACATATCTTCCGATTTATATCGCGCTACTCTTGACAACTGCCAGTTTAATACGTATGGCCTTAATCCTCTACTAATTCTTTCGTTATTTACTAGTTCAACAACCTGATTTTCCAGGGTAGATGTTTGGGTATTTTGCTGAGGTACAGTGATTACTTGATTTGGATAAATAAGTGCCGGATTTGTAATTTGAGGATTCGCCGCGATTAGTTCGGATATGCCGACCTGATGCATCACAGCAATCTTCCACAAGCTGTCGCCCGGCTGAACGGTGTAATATATATTTGGCATTTTCAATAAGCTCCTTAAGTATTATGAATGTTATTCCAGTTTATGTACTAAATTGTGAATGGTGAGTGTAAATTGCCACACACTCTTCCTCGTTAAAGTATCGCCGTTACCTTATATATTAGGTGTGGTTTATTCTACAAATAAAAGCCGGTGTGTTAACACCGGCTCATTTGTATTTCTGATTAGAAACAAGACTTATTTAACAGAGTTCTCGTAAGACTCGATCATCTTCTTAACCATCTGGCCGCCAACAGAACCGGCCTGCCGGGAGGTAAGGTCACCGTTGTATCCATTTTTCAGGTTAACACCGACTTCGCTGGCAGACTCCATCTTGAAGCGGTCCATAGCTTCACGAGCTTCAGGGATAACAATATTATTTCTTGCCATTTTTATAATCTCCTTTAAAATATCATTCCCGCGTTTGCTTTATTATTGTGATCATAAATCTTTTTGATATTAGAGGAAATTTGCGGAATTGAAATATTGCTTATAGAGTAATTTCAATAAAAATTAGCGGTATTCTAAAATATGCCATGTTATTGATGGGGGAGTTATCTACAGCAGATAATTTTCAGACAACACCAGCTCTAATTAATCCAAAAGAAAGATTCCTCCATGCCCATAACACAAAAGAGAGCGCAGAGTGCCAATATTTGATAAGTAGACAGATTCCCGGATCTTACAGGAATTTCCATGGGCTCAACAATACCGCCATCTAAACGATGAATGATCCGCTGAATACTAATCATGGTAACGCCCTCTGACTTGCTTGAAATTGTAATAGTATCCTTGCCGGACATCCCACATGTTATTACATTTATATTGTGATTGGCTAATTGAATCAATCCGGAATCATTATCGGAACTGATGATGGCGGCTAGATCAATATTGTCCCAATCTGCAATTGTGCCTTCAATATTCTCTTTTAAGATGATCACTGCGTTTTGGGTATCCACATATTGCAAGGTGTCGGTTTCACAGATAAAGAAGAGGGGGACAGGATTGTTTTCAGAAATAGAAATACTAATCCGGCCATGACCAGAGAAAATAGTGTTTCCAAATTGTGACAATGTTTTCGTAATGGTTTTGGCCAGCGAATGGTCAGCAGCATTTCCAAAAATAACAACGGTGTAGATAAAAAGCACAACCTTATCATTAATTTACAGTTATTATTTGCTGTTTTTAAAGAGATATGCAGCCAAAAAGGGTTCATGCCGGTACAAATCTGCATAGTGGTATATTTCAATATATGTGCAAATATGTGCAAAAAATATTTACTATTTTGTGTTAATTCTGGAGGACCAAGACCATCTCTTACGGTGAAATACGTTAAATACTCCGACTTGTAGTGGACTATTGAGTATGATATACTAAATCTAATCATATTATTGGTTTTATTTAAGGGGTACTAACAGAGGATATAAGGAAAGGTGAGTGTATGGTTAAGTTTGGGGCTAGTATCTATTGTATCAGCAGGAAAATTATGGATGGATCCACCACGCCTGAAAAAGCAGTTCACTGGTTGGCGGAAAATGGTGCTGAGGTTATTGAGTTGGTACCCTTTGGAATGGATTTTATTGCTGATCCCAGCTTGATTGGGCGGATTAAGAATGCGGCCAAAGCTGCCGGCGTACCATTGGGGAACTTTTCCCTCAACGCCAATTTTCTGCAAATTTCCCCGGAAGAATTGGAACAAGAATTAATCCGTGCGAAGCGTTATATTGAAATCTGTCATGAGATGGAGATTCCCTGCATCCGGATGGATTGTTCAAGTTTCAGACGTCCCTTGGAAAGCAATACCATTGAAAACTTTAACAAAGAATTGCCTGAGATTGTTAAGGCTTATCAAATTCTCTGTGATTACGCCGCTCCATTGGGCATATCTGTATTGCTTGAAAATCATGGCTTTTATGTCAATGGAAGTGACCGGGTAATACTAGTTTATCATGGAGTAGAACGGAAAAATTTTGGCCTCCAATTAGATGTGGGCAACTTTATTTGTGTAGATGAACAGGGTGATGTGGCGACAAAGAAGGTGGCTCCATACGCCAAAACTGTCCATCTCAAGGATTTCTATATTCGTTCCCCTCACCGTGACCCAGGGGATGCCTCGCAGTTTGAGTGCTCCAACTCCTGGTTTAGATCGGTTCACGGTAATTATCTGCGGGGTTCCATCCTTGCTCAAGGTGATCTGGATATTTACGAAATCTTGTCCATCGTGAAACAAGCTGGCTATGACGGTAACATATTTTTAGAATATGAAGGTATGGAGGATTGTTATTACGCTACTAAGGTGAGCCTTGACAATATGAAGCGGATATATAGTTTGGTATAGGTATTGATTCTTATACCTGAGTCAGGACCACCTGTTCTGCCTTATGAGCAAGGCTAAAGTATTTCCCCTACCGGCAGGAGCCGGTGGTTCGTGCAACAAAGGATAAGAGCCGATAGCTGTGATTGTTCTCACAAATATCGGCTCTGTGTTTTAGTATCTGGCCCCTGGATAACGTACATATGCAGTTGCCTTGCGTTAAATGCAGGAATGCACACAATATCTTTCCAACCGTTTTCCCAACCGGCTCAATACCTCGTTTGGGATTGTCCCTGTTTGCTCCGCGATTTCACAGGCGGTTATTTTGGTATTTCCGGACTTACCAATAATCACCGCAATATCGCCCTGACTTATCCCTTTAATCCCGGTAATATCAACCATCATTTGATCCATACAGACACGGCCAATAACAGGAGCTTTTTGTCCGTTAATTAGAACATAGCCTTCGCCACAGGAAAGGCGCCGAGGAAAACCGTCAGCGTAACCGATGGCCAAAACCGCAATCCTCCTGTCACATGGTGCCGTGAACGCAAGTCCATAGCCC
>Ga0153945_1000200_pt1 | contig 18275 bp, 14 predicted proteins | sample TSNJ029MetaG_FD_104720 | JGI IMG/M metagenome (GOLD analysis project Ga0153945, IMG submission 104720) | Attine ant fungus gardens microbial communities from New Jersey, USA - TSNJ029 MetaG | ecosystem: Host-associated > Fungi > Mycelium > Unclassified | place: USA: New Jersey, Wharton State...
CTTCCCACAGCTGGTAACATGGCTGCCAAAGGTACTGCTGGGCACTTAAAAAGAATCAGGGAGGAGTCCGCAACAGATGAAAAAGAATATAAGATACTTGTATCGCGTACTAATCTATGCTTTGGGATTGTTCTTCATGGCAATGGGAGTGGCTTTTTCGGTTAATTCGAAACTGGGAGTCTCGCCCGTGAACTCACTTCCCTATGTTATCAGCCTGATCTCCGGAATGGAGCTGGGAACCTGCGTCACAGCAGTGTTCAGTGTATATATTCTGGCACAGATTCTGCTGAAACGGAAAGATTTTAAGTGGATCAATTTGACACAGTTGGTTTTTTCTGCACTGTTTGGATATTTTGTGGATTATGCAAAATGGATAGCAGGGAGCTTTGTACTGCCGGGATATATAGGGCAACTGGCAACTCTGGGCATCAGCATGGTGTTTGTAGCAGTAGGACTGTCCCTGTATCTGGGTGTAAAGCTGATGAATATGCCCATGGAAGGAATGACGATTGCAATTAGTCAGCATTTTCCGGATATTCCATTTCACCGGATGAAAATTTCGGTGGACTGCAGTACGGTAGCCTTGGGAATCGCCCTTTCCTTTCTATTTCTGGGGAGTCTTCAAGGAATTGGGGAAGGCACAGTAATCTGTGCCCTGCTGATTGGGAAGATGCTGCCGATCACTCAGAAACCGATTCTGCCGGTGGTGGAGCGAATTTGCTTTGGATAAGTTGATTTAGCAATACTTGAGGGAGCCGGAGAAATCCGGCTCTCTTGCATTAAAAAAACAAAACTCCCCATCATTCCATTCCTGCCATTTGGGGAATATAGTGGGAATATCCCATTTGCTGTGTGATAGCTCTGAAATAAGAGGAATGAAGCTTGCTGCTAAAGCTGCATTCCTCGTTATATATTGTTAAAGGCCCAAATAATACCCTTGTTTTAGAATGGTTTCTGTTTTTGCAAGGACTTCTTTGGATTCATCATAGTTATTTTTTGCGATTGCAGCAATTAGGTAATTGGTCAGGCACATTGGGGCAGCATATGAATTCTTGTAAGAGATGCTGGATATTGCACATGGCAGGATGATATCTCCATAACCAGCAACAGGCAGTGGATTCATGCTTGTAAACAATATGATTTCGACCCCCTGGTTCTTCAGCCACGAAATAGCGGTAGCAGTCATTTTTGAGTAACGGGGAAACATAAAAGCGATGCAGACATCGTTTTCGGTTGCATCAACAATCTCTTCAGGATAAAGCATACCAATTGAATCAATTAGACGAACCCCCTTTTTAATTTCGCCGAGTCGAGATGCCATATAGAACGCAACAGCAAATGAACTTCTCATGCCTAAAACATAAACCTGCCTTGCGGCGGTGACTTTTTCCACCACTTTGTTCAGGTTCTCATCGTTCTGTGCTTCAAGCGTTTTCTGAATATTCTGAATGTCGTTTGAAAACGAATCCTGAAGCATCTGATTGTCGGATGTATAAAGCGTATTGCGAAGTCTTTCCGGTAAAGCGACTTTATTTTGTATATTACTTTGTATGTCCTTTTGCATTTCTGAATATCCGGCATATCCCAATGCTCTGGAAAAGCGAATAACCGTGGTAGTGCTGACACCGATTTTCTCAGATATTTCTTCCAGCGTATCAAATGCACAACTATCCAGACTATTCATTAAATGATCAGCTATTTTAGCATGGGACGGCGTGAATGAATCATAGAACGCAGACAGCTTTGTGACAAAATTATCCAACTATTCAACCTCCGATTTATAGTTTTTGTACTGTATTGATTCTAACATCATGTATTGAAAGTGTCAAATTTGCTTTGACATACTATTGAAGTTTGATATACTAATAGTATAGCTTGTCAGAAGTTGATTTTTACTTCTGACAAAAGGCGGATGCTTTTCCGCCGTAAATCTGATTATGAGAATAGTTTTTTGTTCTCATAATATCATAGATGAGAAGGGGAGTTATTATGCCTATACCTATTAATGAAATAACGCCTGAAAATAAGTCAGCAAAAGAACGGGTTTATGACGTTTTAAAAAAGTGGATTATTGAAGGTCAGCTTATTCCATCAGAAAAGATCGTAGACAGTGAGATTGCCAGCTATTTTGGTGTCAGCCGAACACCGGTGAGAGAAGCAATTCAGATGTTAGAGCAGCAGAAGCTGGTAGTTTCTTATCCAGGCAAATCTACAATCGTTACGGATATTAACAAGGATGATATCAATCAATGGTATATTCCGATGATCACTCTTCAAAAGCTCGCTGTAGGGATGACAGCTGAGAGAGTGACGGAGCTGGAAATAGAAAGACTGATTAAGCTGAATGATGTCTTTCGGAATAAAGTGACCTCTAATGCAGAAGCAATCGAACTTTTGTATGCAGATAAAGATTTCCATGATGCAATCCTTGAGACCAGCGGAAATACATATATCATGGACTTTTGTGAGACGCTGTGGATTCATATCTTAAGACTGGAGTATGCTTTTTTCAAAGATACTAATACATTAGATGAGTCGGTTGTTCATCACCAGGATATCATCAGGGCTTTAACCATCAGAGATTCGTTATCTGCGGAAATCGCAATGGAGAAAAACTGGACGGTTACGGCGATCACAGTACAGAATATCATTGACAATCAAAAAATATAAGCTGAATGTTAAAAAAATACTCACCGTTGTGAACAGGTGAGCATTTTTTTAGCTGGAATGGTTAATCCACTTCAAATCCCATCCGATATGTGATTTTTTTTGAAATTTCGTAAACTTGCAGAAGAGAGTCCAAATCTACACATTCGTTTGCTTGATGATAATTTGCCCCGACAGGCCCGTATGACAGGCAATTTATATTGCCGGTTTCAGCGGCGATTACACCTGTATCTGTATATCCTGTAAATACAGGAGTTTGAGCAAATTCACCGGTTACCTCTTTGGTTATTTTTTGTAATTCCGCCAGTAGCACAGAAGTATTATCCTGAACTATATATGGGCGTTTAGCGATTACTTTATAAGAGCCTGTTAGTCCGGGGAGTTCCTGGCATGCATCCTGGATGGCTTCTTCCACTAGTTGCAAAGCACTCTCTGTTGTAAGAGGAGGAGCGAGACGCATATCTAGTGTGATTTTGGTGCTTTCAGCTACGACATTTGTATTTATCCCCCCGCCGATTGTACCAAAACAAACGGAACTTTGTCCGAACATATCGTCTATAGGCAGAGCCTCAATTCTTTTTTTTATGCCCAGAACAACTTCGGATATTCCGACAATAGCGTCAATTCCATCCCATGGCATAGAGCCATGTGCAGGTGCTCCCTTCATGGTCACTTCAAACCAGACTTTTCCTTTGTGAGCCAACCAAATTTCTCCGTTTGTAGGTTCGTGGTCAAGCGCATAGCTGTTTTTTGTTGCATAGCCACTTTTTAAGGCTTGCATGGCACCATTCATGGCATTGCCTTCTTCATCGGCAGTTGCGATGAAGATAATGTCTCTTTTGGGTTTCTTTTGCAGTTTTACCATATCGCGAAAAGAGAGCATTCCGGTTGCCAAGCCTGCTTTCATATCTCCGGTGCCTCTGCCATACATTTTGTTTCCGATGATTTCAGGTTTGAATGGATATGTGCTCCAGCCTTCGCCTGGGGGGACTACATCCATATGATGAATGCTGATAAAAGCCGGATCGTGTATCGCCCCTTCCAGTTTACATACTACATTAAAGCGCCCTGGTTCAAATTCATCTTTGATTACAGGTAATCCCGTCTCTGACTCCAGCCAGTTAGCGACAAAGTCCCCAACCTCTTTTTCAAATTTACCAACGTTGGTACTTTCGATTGCGACCAAATCAGAAAGAAGTTTTACTAATTCTATTGACATATAATCCATAACGTATCCTCCAAATGTATTCTCTAAATTTACATATTAATGTTAGATTGTTCCCTGTATTCTGAGAAGGACTTCGGCAATCAATGCAGACCAGAAAAACGTTCCAAAAATCACCAGCAAACCGATAAAAATTGCTTTCCATCCGATTTTAGTAAAGGATCGCCAGTCACGACCTACCGTCAGACCGGCATAAGCTAAAATGGGTGTTACAATAGCCATCAAGTTGACTTTTCCTACCCAGTTCATAACAAAACCGGAGATTGGACACCATGGCATTGACACGAGAATACCAACAATTGATACATGGACAAAAGCTGGCAGGCTTTTTCCGACTATCTTGCTAAAGAAGAGACCGATTATGCCAATGATAATCAAAATTAGTATACCTGGCAGAGAATCCCAAGGCATAATCTGATAGCCGACTATATTTCCTATCATACCGAAAATTCCACTGAGCAATAGTGTTTTTACCCATTGTGTGATTGTCCTGCTGGTGATTTCTTTCATATCACTTATCCTCCTTTTGGCTATTTGAGAGATTTATCTCATTTTTATTGAACAGAGGGTAGCATTTTTTGTATAGGAATTCTGAAAGCGGGAGACCAATGAATACCGCTAAATACACTCCTATGGCGCTGGAAATCAGATTGGAAGTAGATGCAAATGCAGTTATGGATTCCGCCATATGTGGATATAGTTCGACTAAAGTTCCAATTCCGGCGGTTGACATTGCAGCGGATCCAACACCGCATGCCATTGCAACAGAATAAACATGGAATAGACCGCTGCCAGCAAAAATACTGGCCATTAATCCGACGGCAATCGTTCCAAGTGCGGTGCCAATAACATACATTGCCACGACACCTCGAAATTCAGCCCCCTTTCCATACCTTTGTTCTATCAGGGCGATTCCTGGCTCGCGTGAATTTGCATAACAGATGCCAATTGCCTCCCTTTTCATTCCAATCATCAAAGCAATCGGAAGAGCAATGACACAAGTAAAAGCATCCCCGATATTTTGTACCAATAGTGGGAGACTGGCAGTCAATACAGTTTCCAATGAGGAGCCGACATTACACCCCAATTTGGCACCTAATAGAATACAAGTCATCGTAAGCATAATACCGCCGGCCTCGCTTTGTTCTTCCTTAATCCATGTGATTGGTTTTAATAAATAAAGGATTGTAACAAAGACCATAGCATACAGTAACGGCAGCAGCGAAACTTTAATTACGGGTGTAATTGGTATTATGATAGTTCCGATTTTATCAGATATCATGCAGCACACCAAAATAGTGAAATGAAGTTTCCAGTCTTTCAAAATCTTAAAATCTTCTTTCATGGCAATCCCTCCGTATGATTTATATAGCTTCTGTATTAAGTTGATGCTCAAATTAAGGTGGCTTACTCCTGCATCATATAAGGCTCATCCCACAGTACTAGTTTCTGTCCAATTCCCTCTTTTAATGCAGTTTGATACAGGTCATACCCCAGACCCACATCAAATGTAGCCATTCCGCAGGCGATGAAGGTAATGATCTCCTTTTTGTCGGTTCGCCCTGTTTTTTCTTTCAAGATAATCTCGCCGATGCTGGTAGAATCATTTAATTGTGGAAGCTTGCCGGCGTCAATTAGGGTGTAAATCGGCCCACCAATAACACCAGCGTAATAAGCAGCTTTATCTCCGGATTCAATCGCTTCTTGAACATATGCTTCGTGAAGCCTGGTATTGTCATAAACGATTTTGGTATTCAGCCAGAAATCATCATCTGCAAGAATTGGTCCGCTGACAAGTAGAGTCGTACCATCTTTCACCCAATTGTTGTCAATTTTGAGCGGTTTTAATCTGGAGGCGGCAACGGAGATGACATCAGCTTGAGAAACGGCTTTTTCCAAATCCATTTCAACAACGCCATTCAAATCAAGCTCCTTTTTTGCCCAGGCTGCAAATTTGGCGGAGGCGGTTTCAAAAATATCGTAACACATCACTTGCTTTAGATTCGGCAGCTGCGTTTTTAATGTTCGCAGGCAGGCTTTGTTGATCTGTCCGCAGCCCAGGATAGTAAGCACTTCGGAGTCCTTGTTTGCCAGGTGTCTGGCGGCAACTCCCGGGACCGCAGATGTTCTGGCGGCGCTTAGGAGGTTGGCAGACATAAAGGCCAGCGGTTCTCCGGTATCTTTATTATTGAGGGTAACAGTTAGAACTGACCGTGGCAAGCTTTTTTGTGTATTTGCAGCATTAGAGCCATACCATTTGTTGCCGCAAACATCAAACCGTCCGCCCAGATAAGCCGGCATCGCGACAAAACGGCGATCCGGTCCGGCAACCGGCATATTGGGGAAGGGACTTTCTTTGGGGAATACAATCCCCATACCGTGGCTGTTGTGATTGCTTCCGCCCATCAAATAATCGCCTTTGCTTAACAGTGTAAAAACCTCCTCTGCGTTATCAATACATTTGACACCATCCAGAACACCTGCTTTGATGGTGTCCTGTTCTGATAAGTACAGAAATTCTGTTTTGTGTGACATTTGTTTCTCCTTTCATACTTTGAGAGATAAAAGTGACTTTTTTGATACATGATATTTTATTTAGTACACTAATGCTAACGCAATATATTGCATATGTCAAATGAAAAGTGGAAAAAGTAAAAAAAATATGCAAAAACACTAAAAAATTCTAAACTAATTGTAAAAAAACACGAAAACGATAGAAGAAATAATAAAAGTATTGACATATGCAATATATTGAACTAATATTAATGTATTAAACGATACATAGAGAACGACAATGTATTGACAAGAAACATTAAATTAAGATATGAAATGGAGGAAAATATGAGTAAAATCAAGAACTATTCGGATCTGACTTCCCATGGCGATGTAAAATCAAGACGTGTTGTCTTAGATATTACTGATAAGACATTACAGCGGTTGGACGCATATAATCGCATCAAAAGTATTATGCATCTCGATGGCGATATATTACATATTGGGGTAAAGTCGTGGGATCTGTCCAGGAAGCGAAATGTTTACTTGTTAGGAGCCGGTAAGGCATGTAATCACATGGCAATGGCGGTAGATGAAGTTCTGGGAGACCGGTTGACACGAGGAATTGCCATTGTAAAAATTAAGGAAGATACAGATCGGTTTAACAAAACGGAAGTCTATGTCGGCGGGCATCCGTTACCTAATGAAGCAGGGTATAAGGCTTGTTTGAAAATTCTTGATTTAGTTGACCAGGCCGGTTCCGATGATTTATTTATTGTAGTAATCAGCGGCGGGAGTTCGGCTCTGATGAGTTGTCCGATTGACGGAATTAATCTTGAAGATGAAATTAAAACGACAGATGTGATGCTTAAATCAGGGGCTGGTATTTACGAAGTCAATGCTATAAGACGACATATCTCGGCAATGAATGGAGGGATGCTGGCCAAGCGGATTCAGTCCGTGGGCGCTGAGTTGATTGGATTTGGCATCAGTGATGCAGTCGGTAATCCGCCTACCGGTGATATCAGTGTTCCATATAAAAAATATGCCAGTACACCGATGGGACCGGATAATACGACTTTGGAAGATGCCCGGCGAGTGATTCGTGATTATAATGTGGCCGATCGTCTTCCGAAAAATGTGTTGGATTATCTGATGAATGTTGGCCCTGAGGGGGAAACTCCAAAAGCATTTCCGGATAATACCTATTATCTGATTAACACGTTACCCGATTCCTGTATTTATGCAAAGGAAATTGCCGGGGAGATGGGGATCCCGGCTATGATACTCACATCATTTCTTGAAGGCGAGAGTAAGGATGCCGGTAGCTTTTTTGCTTCCATAGCAAGAGAGGTCCAGGCATATGGAAATCCGATTAAGGGTCCTTGTGTAATCTTGAGTTCTGGGGAGACGACAACGCAGATCCTTGATAATTCAACGATTACAGGACATGGCGGACCGGGGCAGGAACTGACGTTAAGTTTTAGTATTCTGGCCCAGAAAACAAAAGGTGCCTGTATGCTTTCGATTGATTCAGAGGGAACGGATGGAACGACTCCGGTTGCCGGTGGAGTCTGTGACTCAACCAGTTATCAGACGGCTCTGAATAAAGGGGTGGATGTATATGGGGCATTGCGTGGGCATGCCTGCTACGAGGCGCTTACGGTCATGAGGGATGCAGTATTTACCGGGAATACCGGTACAAACTTATGTGACTTTAATGTTTTGTATATTCCGGAAGCAGAGTAGGAGGTAACCTAAATGAGTGTTATAAAGTCAGTACATGCAAGGCAGATTGTAGATTGTAAATGCCGTCCGATAGTGGAAGTTGATGTGATTACGGATGACGGATTTACCGGGATCGGGTGTGCACCAACCGGATCTTCGGTTGGAAAAGCAGAGTCTTTTGTGCTGCGTGACCACGATCCGAATGAATATGGCGGGCTGAGTGTACATAAGGCGGTTGATAACGTAAACAGAATCATTGCTCCTGCTATCGTGGGGATGGATGTTACGAATCAAAGCGGCATTGACGCTGTTATGATCCAGTTAGACGGGACACCTTTGAAAGAGAGGCTGGGCGGAAATGCCATCTATTCTGTTTCAATCGCGGTATTTCGGGCCGCAGCCGCCGCAAAGAATATCCCTCTTTATCAATATATTGCCAAAGGTCAGATCAGCACTGTACCGGTACCAAGTTTTAATGTGGTGAATGGTGGTCATTATGAAAATCTGACGCAACCGTTTAATGAATTCATTGTTATGCCATATGGCGCAGGCACCATTGACCATGCTGTGGAGATGGGGATACACACCTTTCAGGTGCTGGAAAAAATATTGGAGAACTATCTGGGACATAAGCCGTTGGTAGCACCATCCTACGGTTATGCAGCTCCTTCGGAGGATCCGGAGGTCATTCTTGACCTGATTTCAGAAGCGATTGATACTTGCGGATATACCGGGAAGATCGGATTCGCTCTTGATTGCGCTTCCAGTGAAATGTATGACAGCACAACCAATACCTATCTGTTAAAAGGCAAGCGAATAACGGCTGATGAACTGATCGCATATGTCAGATATCTGACAGAGAAGTTTGATTTTGTGTTTATTGAGGATTTGCTGGATGAAGAAGATTGGGAATTCTATCCGAAAGCGGTAAGAGAGCTCACCAGAACCAATATTCTGGGAGATGATTTTATCGTAACCAACCTGAAGCGTTTAGAACGGGCTTACCATTTAAAAGCCATTGATGGTTTTATTCTTAAGCCGAATCAGGTGGGAACCATTAGTGAGGCGATGGATGCCTACCGATATGCCGCAGACAGAAATTTAATTGTGGTTCCGTCCGGAAGAGCAGGCGGAGTTATCGGGGATGTTGTGATGGATTTTGCAGTTGGACTGCGGGTTGGCTTTATCAAAAACGGAGCACCAAGATCAGGAGAGAGAATTGATAAACTTAATTTTCTGATGAGAGCTTGCGATACAAACAAAGGCTGTAAGTTAGCCAATATCTCTTCGTTATTGAAATTCTAATGGATTTATTTACATCATATTTTATTTAGTGATTTAATTGGTATGTTAAAGTATAATTTTCAAAATTTGCGATATATTGCATATTACAAAACCATCAAGGAGGAGTTTTATTATGGCAAAACCATATAATCCATATGACAATGTATTATCGGTGATAAAAGAAGCGGCAACACGTTTAGGATACAGCCCCAGTGATTATGAGGCGATTAATTATCCGGAGCGGGAATTAAAAGTATCAATTCCGGTTCGTATGGATGATGGAACTGTGAAAGTATTTGAAGGGTTCCGGGTGCAGCATTCGACATCGAGAGGGCCGGCAAAAGGTGGCATTCGCTTTCATCATGATGTAGATATAGATGAAGTAAAGGCGCTGGCTGCCTGGATGACTTTTAAATGTGCAGTGGTTAACATTCCTTACGGCGGTGGTAAAGGCGGGGTGATCTGCGATCCTTCAAAGTTATCGGAGAACGAAATGAGGAATATCACCAGGCGCTTTACAGTCATGATTGCTCCTTTTATCGGACCCGATCAGGACATTCCGGCACCGGATGTAGGAACCAATGCGAAGGTTATGGGGTGGATTATGGATACTTACAGCATGATGAAAGGACACTGTGTTCCTGGTGTTGTTACCGGCAAGCCGGTTGAGCTTGGCGGTGCATTGGGATGTAATGAGGCGACCGGCAGAGGTGTTTTGTTTACAACTCTCAACATCCTCAAAGCCAGAGGGATCGATCCAAAGCAGGCAACCGCATGTATTCAGGGAATGGGAAATGTCGGCAGTATCTCGGCACGGCTTCTGTATCATGAGGGTGTGAAGATCTTGGCGGTAAGTGATGTGTCCGGTGCTGTTTATCATCCGGACGGCCTTGATATTCCGGAGATTATTGACTTCTTAAACGCAAAGAAAGGTAATCTGTTAAAAGATTATTCCAGTGATGGTATCAGGGCGCTCAGCAACCAGGAACTGTTAGAGTTAGAGACAACCGTCCTTATACCGGCAGCTCTGGAAAATCAGATCAACGGGGGCAATGCCGACCGTATAAAAGCTAAAATCATTGTTGAAGGTGCGAACGGTCCGACAACGATCGAAGCGGATGCAATCCTTGAGAAAAAAGGGATTGTTGTAGTACCGGATATTTTGGCAAATGCCGGGGGTGTTATCGTATCTTATTTTGAGTGGGTACAAAACATTCAGTCATTATCCTGGGATGAGGAAACTGTCAATGGTAAGCTAAAGACGATCATCGACGATTCTTTTGACGCCGTTTGGAAGTTATCAAATGAGAAACAGACTCCTCTGCGTACCGGAGCCTATATGATCTCTGTAAAACGCGTCGTTGAAGCGAAAAATCTTCGTGGAATCTGGCCGTAAGCCTGATTAACAAACTGATTTCTTATTCTAAGCCGGCAGGCGATGGAAAACAGGAGGAGTCTAATTGCAAATGTTAAGCTCCTCCTGTTTTCTCATAAATAATTACAGGTAACACAAGGCACGGCCGGTTCTGGCATCTAAATATAATGTTGCTGGTTTGGCAGATAAATCATAAACAAAGATGGTGTCCGAAAACTTTATCTGTGTTGGAATCAGCTTAGTGTAAATCGATGATAGTTGTTTAAGCAGTTCGGGATGAAAGTGTTTTGTACTCCGGTTTTCATGAATAGCAGCATAGAAAATATCCGCCTCTACCAGATCTTGAAACATATGGCTGCCGTAGGATAACTCCGGATTATACCCAGCCTGGCTGTATGCGACTTCGCAGATGACTTGGAACTGGCTGATTTCTGAGTAGGAAACAGGAACCCCCAGTTCGGGAGAGGAGGTTCCAATTCTTCCTGGAACCAGCAGTATTGCTTTCTTTTGTTCCAGCAGTTTGTTAATTTGTCCAATAACTGAGGCGATGTTTGGCTTGTCGAAATAAGCGGTTTCATAGTATTTTTGAGGATCAACGATAACAATGGTGTCAATATCCGCTACCTTTGAGGTGCGCATAGAGGCTTGAGAGATATCAAATAATATCTGTTTTTCCGGTGCCTCCTGGATAGTTATTATCGAGGGGGCTGAATGTTTTAAGGGGCGGCATTGCAATATATCTATTCCTATTTGACTATCTCCCTGCAGGCAGAGGGCAAATTCGATATCAACGGGACAACCATAGGACTTTTCCAACATTGACAGAATCTGTTTGATGTGTTTCAGGAAGTTATTGTTGTCGATAAGTCCCTGACAATCGGTGAAATAAACATTTCGAAATCTATTATTTTCGTGAAGCACAGACTCCGCATCGGTATCATGGCTTAAGATCAGTCGTTGCTCTTTGGGGGATAGTTGTTGAAAATGTGCTTCGCAGGGCGTAGTCTCAACTGTTCCGGTTAACAAACTAAATACATCCATGTATCGCTGTGAATGCTTGTGCCGCTCCTTGGTGGAAGCGTAAAGCTGTGCTTGCGGTTTGTCAAGTCCGATAAGTCTGGGGTAATCCCCAGGAGTACGGTTGACTGCACGTGTTCCCAATCCGGCCACTAACCGAATCATACCGGCCTCTGGATTAATATGTTCCATAAATCGGTAAGGATTATAGGAAAAACCGACACCGGCTGCCAATGGCATATAGTAATCTCCATATCGTTTGCCCGATATCTGTTGTATCAGCAATGTCATCTGCTCATCCTGATCAAGCAGGTTCCTCTTTTTCCGATATTCAAGAGCGGAGGGGGAGAGGGTGCTGGCATATATTTTTCTGATAGCCTGTTCAAATTCAAGAAGCCGTTGTTCAAGAGAGCCTTGATTGGAGCAGAATATGGACTCATATTTTCCGGAAAAGGCGTTTCCGAATCCGTCTTCCAGGAAACTGCTGGAACGGATAATGAGTGGCGTATTTTCGTAATGCTCAAGCATCTGACGAAATTGTTTCCGGATGCTTTCATGGAAAACACCATGTAAAAGGAGGTTTTGATAAATCTCAACTTCTTGAAAGGATTCTTGTTCCAGACGATGCTTAAGCCGCAGTGGCCAGCAATTGTTTTCAACCATATAAGAGTAAAAAATATCGGTTCCAATAAAAAATGTATCTTGGGGAACAAGAAAAGTTGTTGCATCTTCAATATATTTTTGAACCAGATTTCGTCCAAGCAGGAAACCGCATGCTTTTCCGCCAATCCTGCCGGTACCGATCATTCTTTTCCGGATGTATATGTAATCTTCCGGTGAAAAGTGTTTCACAATCAATTCTTTCATCTGGGGCTCCGGGGTTAAAATGCGCTGGCAGACTTTGTAGTGTTCTGTTTCAGATAAGATATTTGCATTCAATAATATCTGAAAAGCATCAAAGTACCGTTCCCAGATATCCTGGCTATTTTCATCAATCACAAGCTCCATGAAGTCTGCATGAGACTTGGCAAGGACAGTGTAAAGACCAGAATTTTTGTCAACTTGATAATAGTTTATCGTTCTGGGATTCGGTGCTGTGTTTTTATATATCCGTTCAATCCGGATGTTATTGTCACGCATTTGAAAATCCATGAACAAGTTGGTGGTTTCAATAATACTTTGTATTGCCTGGTAAGAGTGATGGCTTCTTAAAAGTGGGAAGAAACCAGACGATTTTGCTGCGGTAAGTAATGGACATATAATGGAAAAGAAGTTCGCAATCATCATATCAGATGCCCATGATGACTGTAATTCAGATAGAAAATCAAATATAAATAACGAGTTTGGCTCCGCTTGAGTGATGATGGCGTATACTTCAAAAGTGAATGACTCAAACCCATCAGCAGCATCTAATGGATATAATTTAAGGGTGTGTTCAGTACCGAAATATGGCTGGCTGCCAAAACAGAGATATTTTATATTGAAATCGTGATTATTTAAGATGGTATATGGCAAGATGTAGTGCTGAAATTCATAGTGACTGGTACACTGCCAGACAACAGTATCACCAGTTGTAATATAATGCCTTTTTTCTAAGCCAGGAAACTCTTCATAGATAAATGTTTTCATATTATAATAATCCACCTTTCTTCTGTACTAATTATAACACTATGTACTAATTGTGTCAATTTGGATGGTGAGAATTTCAATGAGCGGGGTGGTGGATTGGAGCGTATTTGTATTCCATCTTCACGTAAAGTAATTCAGACAGCAATGGAGCGTATTGCGGAGGAGTTTTATATGAGTATATCAAAGGAGATGCCGGATACATCCTATAACCCATGCCAGCCAGGATACAGGCAGGGAAACATGATATTGTTATTACGTATAATGGAAATGAAGTAGGCAGTTGGCTTCGCCATCCATATCGGTTCCACCAAGTTTCATTTTGATAATGTGGAATGGATTTTTGGTATTCGGTTTTTACCGGGGGCCACTTATGTGATATTCCATGATAATTTTGAGTATCATCTGGGATAATATCAATTTGGGTACTATTGATGGAAGATTCTGCGTTTTTATACTCTGATTGCAAGACTAAAGAGATTGTACCGGGATTGTTGCTGGGCAAATGATAATATAGCCCAACAAGAGGCAGTGCGGCAGATTTTAAAGATTTCCCGCAGGAAAGCAGTTCCAGCGGAGTTCCGGTAAACAGGACTTGTCCGCCCAGATCATCGCCTTCCGATCCAAGCCCTTTTTTATTCCTTGCTTGATTTAGGAATTAATTAATTCTTTCGTATTATATCGTTTAAAACCCGAATGTGCAGATTAGTGCAGTTTCCTTAAATGGTGGTAAAATACCCGAAAAGTTTCGTTAAAATTGACAAGATGGAGAGAATGGGCTACAATAAAAAACAAATTTAAAAACGGACAGACAATGAAAGTATATAATATGTTTTGCGTGAAATTGTACCACATCCATTGATAGCAGGTATCATAATAGCGATGTGGGGGGATTAATGTGTGATACGTGGAGGTGAAGATATGTTACAGCATGTACGATTGGATTGCCGGTTGCTTCATGGACAGATTATCATGAAGTGGATAAAATATTACCAGGCAAATCGGGTTATTGTGGTTAATAATGCAATTGCCGAGGATATTGTATCACAAAGTATCTATCGCGTAACTTTTCCGAAGGGAATCAGGCAGGAATTCCTTTCGATACAGTCCGCTCAGCAGATTTTGACGGCAGCAGAAATTGAAACAGAAAATGAACGTTTGATTGTGTTTTTTAAGGATATTGAAACTTTATGGTGGACAGATTGGGCATGGAAGAACTGCAAAAAAATAAGTTTTTCAAGGCTGCCCTTTGAAAAGGACAAAAGGAAATTATGCGAGGGCTTTTATGTGTCGGATATGGAAAGGAGTCTTCTGACAGCACTGAAAAGGGAGGGGGTCAGTTTGGAAATGAGGGCGGTTCCCACAGAACAGAGCGTAGGCTTAAATCAATATCTGTAATATAGATGGAGGATAACGGAAATGGGAAGTACAAAACATATTTTTTTACTGACACATGGAAGCTGGGGAAAGTATTTACTAGAATCGACAGAAAGCATGGTTGGAAAAATCGATCATATTAAATATTATTTTTTACTGGCGGGTGACCGCCTGGATGATTATCAGGCTATGGTGGAGGCTGATGTTAAGGAAGCGGAGGAAGAAGGCATTCTTTTGATTACAGACCTCAAAGGATCCAGTACTTACAATATCGCGGCCGCCTTGTGTCTTAGGTATTCAATCTGTGCAGTCACCGGGCTTGCGATGGGACTTTTGATCAATGCCGATGAATTGAGAGACGGGCATTCTGTGGAAACGCTGGCGGATGCCCTGGTAAAGGAAAGTGCCGAAAGCGTGATCAATGTGAAGAAAATGGTAAAGGAAGAACTGGAAAAGACGATGTAAAGAGTAGGGGGGGCATGGATAGAAAACAGAGCGTATATTGGAAATTAAAAGAATATTCAGATGCATATCTGAGGGATGAGACAGAAGCACAATTATTCCAGAATGTTGGTATTGAAGCAGAAAAGATCGCTTTTGACCTGGGAATTGACAGAAGTGGTGTCAGCCGTATTCTGAATGAAATGGTATCAGCAGGAGCCGCTATAAAAAGTAATGGGCGACCTGTGCGGTTCATTACCTCAGAGGTGCATGAAAAGTTGACAAGGGCACAGGTACAGATTGAGAGTGAAAAGAATACTGCTTTTGATTGCCTGATTGGAGCAGAATATTCACTGAAAGATGCGATTGATCAGGCTAAGGCGGCAGTGATATATCCTCCGCGTGGACTGCACACGTTTCTGATAGGTCCTACCGGCATCGGAAAATCCCTTTTTGCAGAGCAGATGTACCAGTATGCAAAGGAAGAAAAGATAATCGGTGAGGATGGCAGATTTGTTGTATTTAACTGTGCGGAATATGTAGAAAATCCGCAGCTGCTTCTTGCGCAACTGTTTGGACATGTAAAGGGGGCTTTTACAGGAGCAGATAAGGAGACGACCGGTCTTGTTGAAGCAGCGAATCATGGGATTCTTTTTTTGGATGAGATTCACCGATTGCCAAAGGAAGGGCAGGAGATGCTGTTTTTGGTACTCGACAAAGGCGTATACAGTAAGCTTGGGGAGACTGCGAAAAAGAGAAAAGTAGATGTGTTGATGATAGGTGCAACGACGGAGGATATTGACACTTATATTATAAAGACATTTCTTAGAAGAGTGCCTATGATTATTACCCTGCCAGCCCTGAAGACCCGCAGTACAGAAGAGAGGCTTATGCTGATTGAAAATTTCTTTGCTGCGGAAATGCAGGAAATGAATGTACCTATACGGCTGCACAAGGATGTACTGACTGCTCTGATGTGCTATGAGTGTAAAGGAAATGTGGGACAGCTGAAGTCAGATATAAAAAAAATATGTGCGAAAGCTTTTTTGAAACGTAAGATTTTTAATACTAAAATAGTAACCATTGAAGCAGCTATGCTTCCGGAGGAAATCCGTATGGAGCATTATGGTGAAAAACGGAGACAGAAAGCAATAGTGGAATTCGTCCAGGAGCTGGAAAAATATTATTTGATTGTTCAGGAAGGAAGCGGGAAAGGAGGAGAGCTGGAAAGACGATTTCGTCAGTTCAGTAAAAAACGCAGCAGGAAGAATGATAAAACATTGCTTGATACGGAAGTGGCCAATTATATAAATCAGCTGGAAAATGAAGGCGTTATGCTGGAAGATAATCAGATAAAGGGAAAGCTGCTGGAAATTATCAATGAAAGGGTTTATGAGGCATCAGAAGAGGCACTTAGGTATGCGGAATACTATCTGGGAAAGAAACTTAGCAAGCGAATCAGGACAGGATTCATGATTCATGTCAATCTAATGCTCGACCGAATCAAAAGCAACTTACCGTTTATACCCGACGCGGCTGTAAAAAACACAGGTAAACATACCAGGGAGTACAAAATCGCTGTTGTTATGGTTAAGATGCTAGAATCAGAATTTGACATATCCATACCGGCTTATGAGATCGATCATCTGGTTCGATTTTTTCTTGAAACAGAAAATAATAAGAAAAAGATTGGGATTATTGTACTGGCACATGGAAGTTCAACGGCCAGCAGTATGCTGGAAGTCAGCCAAAAGCTTTTGGGCGTAAACCATGGGACAGCGATTGATATGCCTTATGAACAGACAGCTATGTCTACCCTGGAAATTGTTGAACAACAGGTACAGGCAGAAAATCAAGGGAATGGTGTACTTCTCCTGACGGATATGGGCTCTCTGACTACATTTGCAGAAACTATTTCAGAGAAAACAGGAATTGATGTCCGCAGCATCAGCATGGTTACTACCCTAACGGTGATAGAGGCATTGCGAAAGGCAGAATTGGCGGAGATGAACGTGGGAGAACTTGCCAGAGAACTGGAACAATTGCCATATTTTTACCAAGAAAAGGTTGAACGGCAAAAGCAAGAGGAAAGGATAATTATTACTACCTGTATGACAGGAAAAGGGACAGCAGTACAAATTCAACGTCTGATTGAAAAAGAACTGGACGAGGGTGATTCAGGCAGGATAACGATTATGCCGCTGTCTTATGCGGAACAGCTTCCGGAATCGGTTTATGATAAGAATGTCCTTGCTGTTGTTGGTACCGTTGATCTTGGTATTCCTGGCGTACCCTTTATCTCTGTAGATGAATTTATTCTTGATAATGGAAGGATACAACTGTATTCCCTGATGAATCACACCAGCATCCAGACAGAAGAAAATAAAAAGATAGAGGGTGAGGGGGATGAACTGGTGGTGAGTATATTAGGCTGGCTGCTAAATTTTCTGGATCGGGAACCCCTGGCTGTCTTTCTGGAGCGTGCATATCTGGATATTGTAAACCTGTCTGGCCTGAGGGAAACGAAGGAACAGAAAATACGCTTTATTTCTCATGTGGGATGTATGGTAGAACGGTTGATGAGAAAAGAAGTTTTGCCTTTTTGCGACAATGAGAATATGCTCACGGAGCACGAAGGGCTGACAGAACAGATTCAACATGCATTAGCATCTTTATGCGAATTTTATTCAATACAATTGCCCCCAGCAGAACTTGCTTATATTGTAGAGCTGTTTTGTGATGCATAGGAGGTTATTCAGGTATGAATGTGGGAAAATACAATATGTGTGCGATAGTGTGCAAAAAATATGCACACTAAAAAAGAGAGAAACTACTAAAAGGGGTATGTTTCTCTCTTTTTTACAGAAAAAAGAGTTGGCACGCAATTTGCTCTATAAGAGAGTGCCGGTAAAAATATAGGAAAAGACTAACTATTAAAAGTCAATAGGTAAAATGAGATTTTTGAAAAAAATCTTATGAAACAAAAGTTCTGAAGTGAACCTTGATAATAGCATGACAAACAGGGCGCCTTATGTAGCCGCC
>Ga0153945_1000202_pt1 | contig 18220 bp, 13 predicted proteins | sample TSNJ029MetaG_FD_104720 | JGI IMG/M metagenome (GOLD analysis project Ga0153945, IMG submission 104720) | Attine ant fungus gardens microbial communities from New Jersey, USA - TSNJ029 MetaG | ecosystem: Host-associated > Fungi > Mycelium > Unclassified | place: USA: New Jersey, Wharton State...
TGGGATATTTGACAATGATTAATTTCGTATAAGAATATCCTTCCAGGGACTCCCTCCGGTTCTTTGTAGAATCTACTTTTATCTTCTGGTTTTCTATGTAGCTGTCTCCTTCATCCGCACGATAAACGCCAGTCATTATTTTCATCAATATATACTTTTCCGCTCCATTTTTCCCAACAAAACCATGAACATCTCCGATTTTGACTGAAATCAATAATGTTTTATAATTATTTTATACCACTTACCGCTAAATATCTTTACGTAATCCTCCTTATTTTTTACATTTTTTTCCAACAATTCGATTCTACACCCTTGACACCGCCCACCACTGTCGCCGCCAGAGAACTCAATGGTATAGGCTATCGCACCAGGAAGGAAATCCATTTGAGTCAAAATAAATAAAGGCATGAGAATCCCCATGCCTTTATCTAAAATATAAACTATATATTATTTTGAACCTGAGATCTGTCTGCCGGTTGTTTCAAGACTTTACTCCAAATAAGCATCATAGATTACCCCTCTTGGGTATACTTCAACATATTGGTTAATCCATACCAGTTTGAGTGATGTTCCCTCCGAAATATTTAACCTGAAACTTTCTGGATTCTTTACTCCATAAACCCCATTTGCACTAAGTTCTTCTAATTCTACACCATCTAAATAGATTTTTACATTGCAATAATATGAAAGTTCATCCTCAGTTGCAGGAGATGAGAAGATAAATGAAAAAACCGAAAATTCACTAACATCAAAGGTTATGTATTCGCTATCATCTGTGCTGTTGCTCCATATTACATTAGAGTGTTGTAAGCCTCCGCAATCAATTAACGATATATTGTCAAATTTTATATTTCCAATTTTACTGGTTGGAGTAATATCTACAAGTGCATGTTTGGGAGTGCTTTTCTCTTCAATATTTTTTGTTTCAAGTTCAATTGGTTCAGAAGAGTATTCGCTCTTTCCTATTTCATAGCCATCCATATAGCCAGCATCATATCCTTCATCATACTTATCTTCAACTGTTTGCTGATTCTCAGAAATTGATTTTTGTTCACCGCGTTTTTCTGCTACATTCCATACTGGTACAAGAGCAATAACAGCAGCTATAATTGTACAAGTTCCAGTTATCAAAGCAGCTTTAACCTCACTTTTCATAAAACATTTTTCCTTTCTATCATAGCCAAAATTACGCCCTACCCATTATATGGATTAGATCACGTAAAAAGCTTATCATAAAACACCTGGAATATATTATCCAGATTTTCTTAACATTAGAATTAGACGATTTAGCATTACTACCTCCGCATACGCAACTATTTCTTTCGCTTAAAGTGATGTTTTTTTAATATTTCACTCACTTTTTCCTCTGGCAAACCTGTTTTAAGCCAGATACTATGCTTTTTGTCAATATAACATTTACATCCACAGAGCTTTAATAATGGCTGTATTTCTTCGCGATTGACATCAAATATACTTTCTATTTCATCATTTAATATATAATCATGTCTAGAAAATTCTTTATCAATTTTCTTAATGTTTTTCTCAATTCGATTCCAACTCGAATTTCCATCTCTCGCTTTTTTCTTGTTTTGGGGGATCATTTTAAGTTTTTTCCATATAATAGAAGTCGAAGTAATAACAATTGTACTTGGCAAAGTTTGTAAAAGTCCTGATTTAATTTGCATTATTATATCTGGATTGCTGAAGAAAGCACCAACGCTATCCACGATTTCCTTTAATAATTGCAAATCAAATTCGTGGCGTTCATCCCAAAAATAAGATTCATATATCTCCAAAGCAATTAAATCTTTAAAGTCTCTTCTTTGAATTAAAAGAACAAAATCATTGCATTCACTTGAATTATCATTAAATCCACGAGTGACTATAGCATCAAGTATATATACAATATTCTTGTTGTTATCCATACTTTCTACCTCCCTAGCAAAGACAAACCCACTGAAGTCAGTTCGTTTCCATCAATAAGGTGCATTTCTTTGCATAAATAGTATAGCTTTGTATTTGTCTGGTATGAGCCTAATGATAGATAATTGAGTATTTCATTTCTTGATATGTTATTATCGTTGTACCAAGACCAATGATAAACTCTTCGCCTAATTAAATGATACACCATTGGCAGATTATTTGCTGTAATAAGCACATTATTTATATAAATAGCAAATTCGTTGGCATCATATGTATTGATTATTAAACTCTCTCCCTTGGGGTTTGTAAAATCAAGGTAGTTTAAGGGAAATAATCTACTATGGTCATCTGCTTCATTATCGCAATAATACTTTGTTTTAAAGTATATTCGAATTGATTCAATATCAATTAAATACTCCAGAAATTGATTGATTTTAAAAAATTTTATTCCTGTTATTTGGAATCCCTCAAACTCATACAAATTTTGATCTTCTGTTTTTTTACTGTACAAACACTTCATTGGATCCAATAATGGGCTGACATATGAATAGTGTTCCCCTAAAGAAACTTGTGTGGATAGCTGTGAAATAAGAAAATCAATTAAGTCCTCGACTATGAAAGAACCATTTTTAATAGAATAGAAATCTCTCTCAATTTCATCTATTTTCTCTTTGGTTGGCTGCTTAAAACTGATGTATTGGTTTGTTTCTTTATCTACCATGCGTTTTGTTTTGTTAGTCCCTCCATGTATTCTTCCCAATACTACTACATCCCAAAGTCTCCACACAAGAAGTGAAGTTGTTGAAATCACCGCATTACATTTGATACATATTTTTAATAGTTGATAAAGAAGATTTATTTCAGTCATATCAACACGCCTTTTTTTCAGTTTCCCAGTACCGCCATATATAACTCCATTATTGCCATCTATAGTAACATAGTTTTTATTTGATTCTAAAACAACTTTAATTTTTTCATAATCACCGAAATCCGAAACGCAAGCTAACCCCAATCCCCGACAAACAACAGCGGCATGAGATGTCATACCACCGCGTGCAGTCATAACGCCTTGACAATAAGAAGAACCAATAATTTCAATATCTTCCGGGAAAACCTCAAGCCTACAATAAATAAATTCTTTCTCTTCATCAATAAGCCTTGTTGCTTCATCATAAGAAAAACAGACAAGGCCAACGCCAACCCCTTTACTTGCAGCTAATCCGCCGGTCAACTTATCTAATTCATCAGTATTAGTTAAAACATCCGTATTTATTATATCTTCAATCTGTTTATAATCAAGGTTTAATATAACATCATTAATGTTCATTTTCCCTTCACAAAACATACTCATGACTATCCTTAAATTAGCCAAGGAGGTTCGTTTCCCAGTCTGGGCTGTAAGGAGATAAAAAGTACCATTCTCCACTACATACCCAAGGTCAAGCATATTATGAAATGTCGATTCAAGAATAGGGACATATTTCTGTAATTCCTTTACAATTAATCGGTTCATATCGAGATCGGTCAATTTAAACACCTCTGTTCAGTAGAATAGCCAGTGTATATTTCTATAGAATATATTTTATCAAAATAATTTCTGCTTAGCCATCTTAATTATTCAGGTCATTATACGTTCGTATTATAGCCATAATTCTTATTAGATATTTCATATCATAATATACCATACTATTCCATTGTGCAATATTTATCTTCAAAATCTCATATATTTCTTGTGTCGAAAAGTTAATTACGATTACGGATAACTATACCAAAAGCTGTATTAAATACCTTGAAAGAAATCATCCCATTCCGCATGAAAGATATCCTTCAAAGCTTTTAGCTCACTGACCCTTACATTACAATAACCAATTTCGATTTTAGAGTAACTACTTTTAGATATATGGCAACCCGTCAGCTGCATTTTTGCTGTCACTTGTTCCTGCGTTAATTTTGATTTTTTTCTTAAAATACGTATGTTTCCACCAATCAAAATATCTTGTTTTATTTTCTGCTCCATAATCTCCCCCCATAAATTCAATAAAAACAATATTTACTCCATATAACGAATTTTTTTCTTGATTTTATCTTATTTTTAGACTATGATAACTCCATATATGGAGTTATCATTTGAAAGTTGGAGGAATTTATTATGGAAAACATCAATATTGATGAAAACCTTGAAAATTTAAAGGCTAAAATTGATGAATTGAAAGCAGGGACTCTTTACAGACTACTTATGAAAGATAAGAATTATAATAAGATTTCAACGGAATGAGTATTCCGCAACGGAATATTCAAGCGGATGGTTTGACGTTTACGTTTATAGTAAAATACTGCTCTCCTTTTTCTGTTGATCTTAATAAACATTAATCAAAAGTCATATTCTGAACTTCCAGCTACTAATAAAGCCAATTTTGCCTCTGCTTCATTCAGCAATATACCTGCTGGACGATCTGTACTACTTTCAGCCTTGCAGGAATGAATTCCACTTCTGTACGGACTATCTTTTTACCGATGACTTTCAATTCGCCACCGCATTGTGAGCAGGCCTCCTCTGGGTTTATGATGTATTCTTCGATTTCTTTTGGGATACCTGCAAGCATTTCAGCACGGATGCCTGCCTGTCTTGCTGTACGGGTATAGCCTGGCACAGTGATTTTTTTCTGTTCTTTCAACAGTTCTCCTGCCAGTTCCTGCGTTGTTCCGAAAAGATTCATTTGTCCTTCAATCGGGCTGGAACATTCCGAGGAGCTACCAAATAATTTCTTCCGGGCATGGAGAAGTGCCTGGATCATGTTTTCAATCTGTATATTCTTTTTTTCGATGATTTTATTCTTTGCTTCCAGCTGCTCCTTCTGCTCTTCAACAAGGGCTCTTAACTTAAGCAGTTCACCCATTTGGAAATTTTATTTCTTAATAGTTACTTTTTTCTTTGCGCTATATTTGCCATATACTTTTGCACCAGTAGAATCTTTCTTGTAGGCTCTGACCTTCACATAATAAGTTCTTCCTTTTTTTAGTTTCTTCAAAGTATACGTTTTCTTGGTGGTCGTTTTCTTCGCTGACTTTTTGAATTTCTTACTGGTTGAATATACAATCTGATAACCGTCTGCACCAGATACTTTTTTGATATTGATCTTAACCTTCTTGCCTTTCATGTTTGCAAGCTTATTTATCTTGGTTTTTTTTACCACGACTTTATCCCACTGGGCGTATATAGTCTGATTTTTCGTAAGATTCACTTTGGTGCTTGGTATAATCTTAGTGCCTCCAGATTTCGCCGTGTACCAACCTTTGAATGTGTATTTTGAGCGAGTCGGAATTGGTAGCGTGCCGTAGGTCTGCCCTTTGGTTACGGATTTCTTAGTAGTAGATACTTTGCCACTGTTTGGGTTGAAGGTTAAAGTGTATGTTGAAGGTTTGGTAGTATCTGACGGTTTAGTTGAGGTATTGCTAACATTTTCTACTTTAGCAGTCCCACTATTACTTACTGTCCATTTTTGATCAAGTACTCCATCACCATTTGAATCCACATTGAGAATAGTTTGATTACTGGAATCCACAGTAGTTGTCATTAGCGTATTACTTGTTAATGGAATATTCAAAAATTCTTTGGTCGCAGTGCAATCACCATTTTCATCATAATGATATATAGTGAAATCCATTTCCCCAGTGTCATAACCGCTCAAAATGACATCGTATACTCCCTCTTCAAGATAGACTTCTTTGATATCGCCATCGTCTCCGCAGAACTCTAGACTCCCAAATGATGTGGATATTGTCAAATTATTGTCGCTTGAACTTAGTGTTTCGCCATTCTTACTAATTTCCACATCTACAGGGCATGCCACTGTAATCCCCACTCTCTTAATATCCTCTTTATCTTCATCACTTTTGACTGTTTGCACTTTATTTGCTAAAATATTTTTAATATATTGTCTTGCTTTTTTACTGTTAACTGTTCCATCGTGATCAGTTTCGAGTTCTACATATCTTCCTTTTGATTCTAAGAAAGTCAGTGCTCCCATCATTGTTGCAGAGGCGTAGGGAACGGTACCATCGCCACCCAATTCATACATTAATTTTTTTGTTGTATAACCTGTTCCTAGTATTTTTTTAGATAGGGTGCCTGTCCTAACAGTCGCCTGCCTTTTTCCTACTATAAAATATGCGTTATCATAAAAATATAAATTATTTACCTTCTGCGACCTCTCATCACTCTCAATCTTTATTTCGTCATGAAAATTTGTCGCAGCCGAGTACCTATTTCCAAATATACTATTACATACTTTTGAGAACTCAGAATAAGGCATTTCTTTTCCGCTGTTATCTTTCCATTTGAACGAAGCATAGTATTCTTTTGTTGGGATAAGCTCCGCCAATGATGAAAATTGAGTTTTGATTTCTACATTCAACCCTAACAAGTACATGCAATTATCAATAATTGTCCCCGTAGCCTTCCGCCCTAGAGCTCTATTGAGTAGTAGGGGTGCCCCTTCGTAAGGTGTGCCTCCTGTAACTATCTTGTTTACATTTTTATCGCCATACTTATTAATATATTCAGAAGTAACTAGTCCACCCATACTATGAGCAATAACATCTACTTTATTATACTCACTGTTCATTAAAATGGATTTTATTTGACTTGCAAGCTTATCTGCCGAATCACTGTTAGATTGTCTCCAATCGTATGAGCAGAAATATATTTCTCTTTCTGGGAATTCGCTACATAAATCATCAATCAAAGCTTTATATGTATTATTAACTCCATACTCGAGCTTCGATGCTGTATTTAGATTTAAACTATCATTCCTACAGTATAAAACAGGATTAGTTGATAAGTCTAGTTGTCCTGCTGTGGCTGCTGGAAACACGTATAAACTTGATACATTAGGTCCCCAAATCTTATAACCACTTGAGGTGTATAAGTTACTCCCCATAATTCCAGGAACTATTATAATCGGAATATTTGTGTTGTCTTCCGGGTCTTCTAAATTATCATCTTCTGAGCCTATTTTTACATGCGTAGGAGTATAAACCATCCCACGTTTCCCATCGCCTAACATTCCAAAACTTCCATTCCCCCATGTATACAGATTTCCATCTGTTGTAATCGCTGCACTATGGTCGCTTCCTAAGCTAATAATCTCTACATCTTCCATTATTTTAATGGGCGTAGAGCTATCGTTTCTCGTTCCATCTCCTAATTGAGCATCCCAATTTTCTCCCCACATATACAAACTTCCATTATTGGTAATTGCTCCACTGTGATATTCCCCTAAACTAACCTCTTTTACATTGTCCATTATTTTAATCGGTACAGAACTGCTTTCCGTTGTGCTATTGCCTAGCTGCCCGAACTCATTAGAACCCCACATATAGAGACTTCCATCTGTTGCGATTGCCGCACTAAAATGATTCCTCATAGTTAGATCGCTATACGATCCTCCACCATGATAATTTCCCAAACTAATCATTTTCACATTATCCATTACCTTTATGGGTACAGAACTATTCTCTGTTAATCCATTTCCTAATTGCCCATAGTTATTAAGTCCCCACATATATAGACTTCCATCTGTTGTGATTGCCGCGCTATGCTCAGTTCCTAAACTAACCATTCTTACATTGTCCATTATCTTTACAGGGGTAGAACTATCCTCGGTCGTTCCATCTCCTAGTTGGCCGTAATTATTATAGCCCCACGTATACAGACTTCCATCTGTTGTGATTGCCGCGCTATGACCGCCGCCCAAACTAACTGCTTTTACATTAGCCATTACTTTTTTGGGCAAAAGTATTGCGGAAAAACTCATTTCCTCATTCCATTCCCAAGGTCCGATCCGTGTACAAACATTGCATCCCCACATATACAGATTTCCGTTCGTTGTAATTGCTGCCGTGTAATCGTTTCCTACGTCAATCATTTCTACATTTTTCATTATTCCTATAGGGGCGTTCACAGTATTTGACACTAGCTCTCCATTTCCTAGTTGACCGTAACGATTTGTTCCCCACATATATAGATTCCCACTCGTTGTGATTGCACCACCGTTCATTGTCCCCAGACTTACGCTCCGAATGTTTCCAGCTTCACGAGCTACTTTGACAGTAGCAACTGATGCCGGATCATCGGTTAGAACATCGTCTGAAGAGCCTTCATTTGAACTCTCTGTATTTTCTTGATTATCATTATCTAATATTGGAACAAGGAATTCCTCTATTTCTGAATCGCTTGTTGTTTGTAATTGTGTTTCTTCTTCCTCATATAAAGTATCTGCTTTTGACTCTTCCGCAGACAAACTCTCACTTTCTGGCATCCTCTCAGACATTACTTCATCATTAGCCGCATTAGCCCAAGCCGGACTAGCCACGTTCATTAACATAGAAAGCACTATTACCCCTGTTACCACACACTTTTTTAACATCTACTCGACTCCTTTTAATTGTATATTGCTTAGTTATAGGGAATTCAATTGTATCTAGTGTTAGCTGTGTTTTGTTCCCATTCACATCACTGACTTTAATAACTGGCTGGTATATCCCTCCCTGTAACTCCAGAAGATATGGCTGATCTGGATATGAGTTAATTGAAGCAAATATACTTCTATAATGATAGCTTTTCTTGCCGCTTACTTCCACTTTAAAAGTATCAGGATGTCTATCATAAACATAATGGGAAATTAGTATTTAATCCCTTTTTAACTCTATGTTTTATGATGATTGTATTAACTGTAATCTGCGTATCCTGATAAGAGGCTGACAGTCTGCATAAGGATTTTCTTGATTTTTTTATCAAAGGACAGCTCTCCGATGGTGCTTTCATATAATCTACGCTGATAATCCTGAATAAATAATGCATTGTATACCTTTTCCAACTTGTCATTCAAACATACAGTAACCATTCCCTCTCTATTTTCCTCATAGGTTTCTTTGTTTCCTAGTAACGAACTGCACATATTGATTCCAAGGTCACCTTTTCCCATTATTTCAATTAGTGGAGAAGCGTCTTTCCCTTCTACAAATGCCTTATATTGAGAGCTATCATGCATTTTTAGGCCTATCATGATTGGTACTATAGCCAATAGGCAAAACTGCAGTCCTTTCCCGTCTGAAAAGGAAAAATTATATCTTCGACCATCGTGCGTGGGCGCATAGGCGGCGATTTTAATTAGGCGAATATATTTTGCAATTTCACGCAGTTCAAAGCAGTACTGCCGAATTACTTCATGAGCTACCATGTCGTAGGTGTATCTTGTGTTTTCAAATCCTATGCAATGATAGTATTGCTGCAAATCAGCAAGCGGAAGACTAATCCGTATATCAAAAAAGCGATCTAAATACCGAAAAGCATCAAACTCATTCCCATAATGCTGCTTCACTGTATTTTGCAACTCATGAGTGTTTACAGAAAGCACAAAAGTTATATTATCTTTGAAGAAGTAATGTTTTATTCTTTCGAGAAGCCTAACAGCGAAATTGGGAGTACATCTGTCCAACTCGTCAATAAACACAACCAACCGGTTTCCCTGCTCTGGCAAAAGGCTGTCAAAAAACTCAGATATGGATTCTCTTAAATTTTGCCCTTCTCTTATGCAGGAAAATGGATCTACTTGTTTTACGGCTTCAATTAATGATTGCACTTTTTTTCCTGTTAGTAATTCGGCAATTATGGCAGCAATCTTTACAAGGCTAACGTTAGCTTTGAAGCTATAATCAGAATCAACCGCCTTCAATATTTCATAAATAATTGAAAGAAGTGGATCATCGTCGTTATCATTTTCCCAAGCGTCATAGTATACAGATATTTGGGGATTAATTTCATTATCACAACTGCTGTGAGAGTCTTTCCAAACATTCTTAATCGTTTCAGCATCGCTCTGTTCGTAGAGAGTAATAAAAGGATTATGAGCATCCAGAATCATCTTTGCTTGTTTTACAAAAAATGTTTTTCCGCTACCCCAATTACCATCAAGCGCTATAACGCAGCCGTCATCTAACGCATTGAGAAGCTCAACAAATCTATGCAGATCACGATTTCTTCCAATAGTATTTTGACAATAAGTTCTCTTTATTTGTTCAATTGTAGGCTGTAATTCTAATGAGTTCAACTTACTTTCCTCCGTTTCTATTACTTCCTATCATGACTAAAAGCGTGTCCATAATATAAAAATTTTACGACCAGTAAATTTTTATCAATTACCCAAAACCACACCAACCCAAATTTCCCACTATTGCTAAATTAGGATGTCTGTCATAAACATAATGGGCAACTGAGAAACTTTAATACTCGATGAATAGTTCGTTTGAGTTATAGCTTCTCTCTGGCTTTTTTCAGTTTGTATTTATCTATCGAAATCATCTTAATAATAGGGCGACTGTTTTCGGTATAATAGACAATCATGTTTGATAGGAAACTCGCTTTACAATTAATAGCTTCTTTTTTCATTTCAAGCTCGGTTGTTGCATTATCCAACCACAATTTCATAATGCTGTCAGGCAGTTGAAATAGATATGTTTGTGCCGCTGTGTTCAATTTCCATGGAAGTTCTGGCTCATTCCAATTTAAGGAATAATAATCGGCAAATTGGTTTTGCCCACCAGTTAATCGATATAAAAACAGCAGTTGCCCAGAATTGGTAATTGCCACGGCCATACGCTGCCCAACACTATCCGCAAGGTTATTGATCCTCGCCTCCATTTCAACATCCTCATAACCTTCCCTATTAGACCTATGTGCATTTTGATGAACGCCTCTCAAACCAATTTCAGCACAAAACTCATCCCAAAACGGCATCCTATCAAATTCCAGTAGAGGAATACGATGAGTTGCAGCAAATTTTTGGGCCGGCACAGTATATCCGCTTAATGCGGCAATAGCAACCTGATAGTAATACCTTTCATAATTGTAAACAATTCCATGGCGATTCTGACTGCGCCGCACAGTCAACTCATTTATATCTACTATATCAAAATGATTGATGTCCTCACGCAAACCCAAGACGCTCCTAACGGTATTTAAGCCGACCTTTCTACTATAATCTTTACATTCAACCAGTAATCTTGTACGTGAATAGAATGGCGTTTGAACAGGGGGTTCCAAAAGTACATCCGCATTATGCGCTTCGCCCAATCCTTGAATCATTTGACCGGGTGCTCCATCAAAAATATACAAGCCGTCAGACTTGACTTCTGAAAATCCAACATTTATAAGAATACGCTTAACAAGTATCTCAAATGCTCTACCAAGTTTCATTTCATCTCGCCTCCATACAAAAATTTTCGATTCGAATGTCACTTAAAAAGTTTTTGCACTCATGACTACCTTGATTGATGCTATCAAGTTTACAATTATAACTGCTATACACTTATCCCATCATAAACATAATGGGCAATTGAGAAGCTATAAATATATGGATAATCTGCACCTTGGCAAAACCAAATAATAGATATAAAAACATACCAGGTTAAAATTTGCCCAAACATGAGCCAATTTGAAATATCTCCATATGCTTCTTTACTTCAATTTCATTGTTTATGATTCTTATGTAATATACTCATCATTATCATTAATAAATAGCCGGATATCTATGTTCGACCATTGGATCAATATCATTACCTATAATTTTATATGGTGTAACAACAAATTCCGTCACAATTCCATCTTTCCTAACCAATTCTATTTTGTTAAAACCTCTATATGCTTTCTCGGGTATTTTTTTATTGGCAAGCCTTAATGATCCAGTGGCTATATGTTTGACCTTTTTGTCTTTTCCAATATCAATATCATCAATTTCGAGGCTATGTCTATGACCATATAGCCATAAGTTCGTTTTCGTCTCTTTTAGTAGCTTCTCAATTTTTGCCCAACTTTGTTCACCGTCAGCATTTTTATACCCAAGTTCATAAGCGCCATAATGTGAAATAATGATTGTAAAGAGATTATTTCTATTGTCGGTACAATAATCGATTATTTGCTCTAATTCTTCTTCATCAATACCTTCTCCCCGTAAATTCTTCGGTTCAATATTATTCATTGTATTTAAATGAATAAACCTTATTCCCCAATGAATAAAACGATCGTTAACTAAGTTCAAATGTTTTAATCCATTACAGCCGACTTTTGTCTCGCACGACTCATTGATGAATCGTATATAATTTGAGAATATTTCATTTTCAAGGATAATTTGATTACTAGAATCATGCCAAGATACCGGACTTTTTAACAATATAAACTTTTTATGGACAAAGTCATAATCATAAAAGAATTGTGCAAAGTTATTAAAATTACAATCATGATTTCCAGGAACGAATAAATGATGAGCCATATTAGCTTTACCATCAAAAAGTTTTTTTGCAAAATCATCAAACCAAGATTTAGCAGTATTATACTCAGATGGTTTTCCGCTTTCAGCAATATCACCGCAGACTGTAATAAAATTCGGATACCACCAGTTATTTTTTAAATAATTTGCAAGTCCAAATCTATCGCCAAAAGAGTAAGGTGATTCAGTCCCACCAAACTGTAAGTCTCCGATCTGAAGCAAATTAATACACTCATCCGGCTTAACCGTTTGTGGATACATCCTTTGATTGTCTAAAAACTCATAATAAACTCTTCTCTTCCAAGACTCACAAATCTTCTCTGTTAAAGATTCATCATGTGAAACTGCAGCGATTTCATTCCATGCAAGAAACAGAAGAATATTATTGGTTTTTCCATATTCGATTATTTCCATTATGGGATTCCCATTATCATTTTCCCAGTATTTACTTACAACAATTATGGGGATATCTTTATTTAGTTTTTCTAATATTTCCTTTGAATTTTTAGGCCAATGTTCTAATACTCTATCAATAATTATTAGGCTGTTGTCAACATTATATATTTCCCCGATTTTAGTGTAATCTCCAATAAAGGACAGATTAAAATATTCCCCTAAAAACACTTCGTAATATTTTTTGCGTTGATCTAGTTCATCATCCACAATAACTGCATTAAACCTTTTCATCTGATTCAATACCTCCTTCTTTATACTTGACAGATGGGATTATAAAACGTGTTTCCAGTTCATATACTTGTTCGTAATTTTCAAAGGGTCTATATCTGTCATCACCCTTTAGAATTTCTTTTGATTTTACTTCAATATTTACCTCTAATTCTTTATTACGTTTTATGCCTGAGCGTCCTTTTTGCCTGAATTTCTTAATTATCTCCTCATTATGTTTTGTACTGATATTTCTTAGGATAATTATACAATTATCAACTGAATAATTCACACTTACAAGCATATGCGCAACTTCACCATATGCTGATATAATTTCACCGCAACTGTGTTTAGCATTATTAATAAGGTAGATAAATTCCTGTTCAATATCGATATTCCAATAATACCATATTTCTTCCACATTTACATCCGGTTTTGGTGCTTCCCCATCAGGCTTAATAATAGCTTTGATGTCATTGTTCATCTTTAGAGTATAAACTTCGTTACCATCAATAATAATGTTTCTGATTTTATTAATAATTGCATTGTCATAATCTCTTTTACCAAGTGGAGCAAATAATCCTGCATGCGCCTGTCTCATATAATGATATATACTTCTCGTATCCATTAATATATTAGCACCTTTTTTTTTCTTATAATCATCTTCTACCATATCAGTATAAATAGATATTTCATCACATATATCGTTTATTTCTGTTCTCACTATTTCATAACTCTTATATTTGAATTCACCGGTCTTAATAAATTCATTTGACTTAATTGTATCTAAGCTTTTAAGTAAGCTTTGTAGAGTGGATGCAACATCAATCAATTTTTTGTTATAATTCTGTTTTGGATTATCAAAACCGTTTCCTACAAATTCTTCTAATGAATTTGTGTGAATGCTTCCACCATCGTTATAAAGTTCAAAATGTAGTGAAATATAAGAGTTTAAACGAGTTTTATGATCAAAAATATCTGTTATATTTGCCGGCAGTGTGTTGTATATTTTGTCGGAATGCTGCGCTAAATGTGATAATATTATATTCAAATCAAGATTTGGAAAGTCAGAAGACGGGGAATACGCAGCAGGCACATATTGTAACACAGCAGTTTCAAGAACATTAGGTTCTTGAAGCGCAAGAGTGAGGGCTCCTAGGGCAGAATAATTATTGTCAGCTGTTAGCTGAGAAAGTGCATTTAATAACTCAATTAACACTCTGCCATGAAATGATTTCGACGAATAATCCCCAAATTGAAGAATCCTACATGATATAATCATCACAATTTGTTCATAAGCTTTATTTGCCTTTAAAAATTTTATGACATGCATTATTATATCATCTCGTAATTGAATGCTCTGCATTTCAGAAATATATAATGCCAGACCTATATTTGTTTTTATCAAAGGACTAAAATCATTATATACCGTTGAAAATTCAACTTGTGGTATTGTAGCTTCCGCTAGTCCGTGTGCAGATGAATGGTCTAAAGCAGAAATACATTTCCAATTTTCGATCCATTTTTCTATTCTATCGTGGACTTCCTTCTCAGAAATGGAATGAGTAGGCTCTTTTATATTTGTAATTTCTTTCTTTAACTCAATTACATTATCAATTGCATGGCAAAGCTTACAAGACTGACTTATTCCAAGCCTTGGCACATCAAATCGCCAAAATGAACGATGTCTATCTCGATTTGGAGATGAATACGGCAATCTGTAAGAATCAATAATACATAGTGTTTTTATTGCACTATTTTCAAAACGTTCTAAATTTAATTTTGATAGAAGAACATGTTTAATGATCTTTCTGGTTCTTCCAGAATTAATAATTGTATCAAAAATTATTATGTTTTCGCTAATACTTCTGGTTTCATTAAATTTATTTTTTATAGTTTCAATTGATACAGGAGAGATAATAAAACCATTATTTCTCCTGGACACAGTATTAATAGGAATTATTCTTTCTGACATGTATTCTGGAAGGCATTTTTTTATAAGCCTAATTGTGTGAGCAGAATAATTATGGCTCGGAAAAACAATAACAGCGGCACGACCCCAGTCATCTTCTTGGTTCTCATATGCCGTTTGTATCGCATCTCTCCAATCGTCACTTAATATTCTTATTTGTTTTTTTACATCGATATGATTTTCTGTATTAAGTAATGCAAAGAAAAAATGTTTTAGCAAGAAAAGAAAAGCCCCTTTTCGTGACCTGTAACTGCTTTCAATTATATTAATGAACTTGTAATTGATAAAATCGTGATTTCCATCATAGTGGAAATGCCCAATTCTAGCAAACCCCAATCCTTTAATCTGTAAATCGCCATATGTCTTTTCCGAATCTTGATTATATGAGGATAAAGAATTCATTTTTCTATCAATTATCGTAAGATTTGAGTTAAATTTATCAATAAGGTGAGTATTACCAATTCTTTTATAGATATCAGGTATTTTTTCAAATCTAGGAGGATTGCCCAACGCAAGCCATTTTTCATTTGGCCATAATAATAGTGGTGAAACTGCATTTGTATTATCACAAGACGGATGGCGGAAAAGGGATATATTAATGCTGTCGGATTTGATATCCGTCGTTGATGCGGTTAGACCAGTAGTATATACACTATCTACATTTATCATTTTACATATATCAGTTTCTTGGATAATATTACATTCTTCAACAATTTGTTGAACAAGAACGTCACTACCAATAAAAAGTGCATTCTTATCCTGGACGTATCCTAATGTTCTATAAACTGTTTTCTTTAAGAATTCAAATAAATCTGGAATACATATTATATTTTCTAAATTTAAATAACCCTTAATTCTTTTTTTTGAATTCCAATCAATTTCTGCGTTAATAAACAAATCATTTTTATTTTTTAAAGAGGACAATTCTTGCCAAAAAAACGTTGATTCATAATATCGTAACCATAAAGCAGCTTGAACCATATTTATTTGCCCAGAATCCATATTCACATAAGAATTAGCTACCTCAATATTCAACTCAAATTTTTTTAATAAATTATTAAAAGTAAATGCAATAACCTCGTAATGAGTGCTACAAATAATTATTTGATTAAACAACTCCATAAATGCTTCTAACTTATATACAAATTTATTATTTAAGCTATTTTTATATATTACAAGCTCATGACTGGGTATATCAAGTATTAATAAATTTCTACGCTGTTGATTTTTAAATAATCTAGTATCTTCTGGATATTTATTTTCAATTAACATAATCGCATTATTTAAAAGACGTAAATCGACTTTATCATTTGCTATAATTTCAAGCAAGGTGTTATCCTTCAAATGTTTTCTGACAATAAACGAAAACCAATCATCTGTTGTGTTACAATAATTAGTAATATATTCAGAAATATTATTATTTAATAAATACATTTTGAGCTTATATATAGACGCATATCTTTCTAAAGCATTAATGATTTCATTTTTATTATTTAACTTGCCTGGGAGCCATACAAAATGATTACAATCAAGAGGAAATTCTCTGAGGATTGTGTTTTTTTGATTGATATCATTTCGTTGATCAAAGCAATAGGTATTGTTAATTGCAACAGTTAAAGAAGCAGACTCATTACGAAATGCATTATAAACAGGATGGGATTCATCTTTTTTATAATACGAAATATCATTATCATGTCGGATGTCATCACTCGCCCAAGATAGTCTGAAAATATAAGATAATCCATTAACAAATGAATTTGAAACCGGATTAATGGTTCTATGATGTTTATTCAAATTTACTGATTTTTCAGATGCATTAAATCCAATCCATTCATTCCCTTCAAGTGCAAATATAAAATCATTTTCTGGTCGTAATAATTGAGATATTAAATCTAACCCACCATATGCCGTTATCATTTTTTGCCTTGTACTACGAATCTTATGAAAAAAAGCAGATTGAAAGCACCCAAAAAATGAAGAATGATAATTTCCACCTCTAGTTTTTTTCACCGCAAGTGAAAGTGTAGATTTTAACCCACATCCTGAATCAATAATAAAAATTTCAAAAAAACCTTCTGAATTATCAATAATTTCTCTTGACAATAATGGGTGGTTTTTTTCCTCCTTATTTGCCAAAAAAGATAAACGTTCTTTTTGTTCGCTAGTTAATTCTGTTGCATTTTTATTTAATCCGTTTCTATATCTGATATAAATTCCCACAAATTGATATGGATCAGAACGAGGGTAAGCATGTTTTTTCACATTGTCAATAATTTCGAATAAAATCTGATAGATTTTTGTATACATTTTATCAATTGCAATATTGGGAATTCGCCCATGTAAGTCTGACATTCTGTCAAGCAATTGATGTACATACTCTCCAATATTCACTTGTTTCAGATTTTTAATTTCAGCGGATAAAATATGACTGTTATTATAGTTAAGCATGAAAGAAGACATATTTAAATATTGTAAATGCTGTTTCGTCAGTGCCTCTCTACTGTTATCTGTTATAAATAGGATTTCATTACATAATAATTGAAAAACACTAATAAAGTCTTCCTGAACAAGAAAAGTTAAAAATACATTTGATTTTTTTACGTTATTTTCATAATCAATCGCTGCTAAATATAAAACTATTTGGTTTTCCTTTTTTTCTTCTTTATACCTGGATAATAATATTAATAAGGAAAGCATAGGCAACGGATCCGCCCAAATACATTCACTCAAATCAAGATATATTTTTAAAATCTCATCTTCTAAATATGTCCCTAATGAGATCACCTTTTGGAGTTCTCCAAAATTTATGTTCCAGAAACCAGTTCTGAATTCAAAAGGAATTTTAACATATAGTTCATTTTCGTTATGTATTATTTCAAAATCTGTCATATTGCCCCTTGCTCTATTAGTTTTCATCTTCATCCTCGCTTACTTTCATCTGTGTTATTAATTGTTACTTTTTTCAATGGCATGGTATAATAACAAATCTGACCTTAGAAGTATGCTTAAAAATTATACTATCGAAAGTTCAAGCCTTTTCTGTTTTCTTTGTAGTTGTGCAAATATGTTCTATATCCATAATTTCTTATTATATGGATAATGCGCAGTTCAAGTTTTGTATAAGAACGACTTGTTATAAACATAATGGGCAACTGTGAAACCATAAAAGCCCCCACCTAACATGGATACTATGCAAATCAAGTTTTGTTTATGGGAAACTTATTTTACAAATTGAGGAGTTCTTTGCTCTTAGAAATACTTAGAGATTTCATCAACTGTCGGATGCATAGTTTTACCAAGAAGTTGTAGTTTTTTAATTGAAAGACCTTTGAACAAA
>Ga0153945_1000221_pt1 | contig 17429 bp, 13 predicted proteins | sample TSNJ029MetaG_FD_104720 | JGI IMG/M metagenome (GOLD analysis project Ga0153945, IMG submission 104720) | Attine ant fungus gardens microbial communities from New Jersey, USA - TSNJ029 MetaG | ecosystem: Host-associated > Fungi > Mycelium > Unclassified | place: USA: New Jersey, Wharton State...
CGATAGCTCCTGATAGCGTTCCTCCATTTTAACGAGCTTGGGAGAGAGTTGATCGCCCTGAATATACGGCGCTTCCAATTCATGCGCCCAAATTTCCGCGCCGCTTTCGCGCAGCAGCTTCGCGCTGCCGATGTGATCCATGTCGTGATGGGTCAGAATGACCTTTGTTATTTCCTCGGGCGAGACTCCGGCTTTTTTTACGGAGTCGCGTATCAGCTCCAGTTGTCCGGGCAAACCTGTGTCGATCAGTATGATATCGGTATCGTCCCACAGCAAAACCGGGTAGATTGTTCCCCCTTCGTTTGTGATTTCAAGCATTTCTACGTGTTCTGATAGCCTCATTCTACTCTTTTCTCCTTTTTGTCTTCGTTTTTGTCAGCTCATGGCTGTCCCCAATCATTTCAAAAAGCTGGGGATCTGGAACATCGCCGCCAAGTACGACGGTATTCCAGTGCTCCTTGTTCATGTGGTATCCGGCCGTAACGTCATGATACACCCGCCTCAGAAAATCGGCTTTCATCGGGTCGCATTTCAGATTTACACATAGCCTGCCATCACGCTCATAGATAAACGCAAAACTCTTTTTGTTGCTGTTATGCCGCATTGCTGTCCAGTTTTCATCAAATGGATAATCCTCAAAAGCGTCGGGGTATGTCAGGCAGTATTCTATCAGTTCTCTTTTATCCACGGCGGCAATAGCTCCTTTAGTTTTCTCTCAAAAGCCGCGTTTTGCTCCGGCGTCCGTTTTGGGTTGCCTTTCAAACGGCCGCCCGACATTCGGATTTTCTTCGCTGTGTGCCTCGAAAGGAGCAGAGCGTCAATATTGCCGGAGGTATAAACCATGCCATCCTGGCTGATGGGGACGGCCTTCCGGGCAAGGCACATGGCGGCAAGGGCGTAATCCTGCGTAATGACAATATCCCCTGCCTGCACCATGTTCACAAGCGCGAAATCCACGCTGTCGCTTCCTTTGGAGACGGTGATTGTTTTTGCTCCGGCTTTCTCAAACACATGGGAGGTGTCGCAGAGGATCACGCACTCTATCTTTCGCTCAGCAGCGATTTTTATGGTCATATCAACGACGGGGCAGCCGTCGGCGTCGATTAGGATGGTCATGGGGTACTCCTTTTGGTTATATGGACTGGCCGAATTTCGACTTCTGGCAGTTAATGATCTCTAGCGATGAGCTTGAGTTTTTCCGCTCTTGTCATTCGCTTGATCTCATACTCCCTATGTAAAGCGGCTGATTTATCACTACACTCCTCTTGATAGACCATCTCCACCGGGATGCGATTACGGGTGTACTTGGCACCTTTGCCGTTGTTATGGGCAGCCACACGGCGGATGATACTATTTGTGATTCCAGTATATAAAGTACCATCCACACAACAGAGGATGTAAACATAATAGTTCACTAGCAATTACCTACCCCACTAAAGCGTTCGTGTAACCAACCTGGTTATGCCGGAATAACGGGAAATCCTTATTGTATTGTACGGATTAGCAGAAGTTATGCGAGCTTCCATCATGCTTATAATAAACTATAATTCAATGTTGTTTTGGCAAAAAACATTTCAATAATACTGGACGAATATAAATCAAGTTTTGATATAATGTATTAATGCAAACCGAGTGCACTTCTAATGACATCAATGGCAAAGGGCTTCGCATCTTTGAGGGCTTCTGTGGTAATATAGATCGTCTGGGGTTCCTCCATCACCTTTTCCATTGCTGCATGGACAACACACTGCATAGCTAGATTCCCATGCCGCAGTTCCACAGAGTTTTGTTGGCTATCCAAGGAATAAGTGACTGCATCCTCACGCAATAGTTTGTCTATAGAGCCAAAATACTGTCCGATCTCATATAGAGATGGAGGAGAGGGTAACGTGCCTGAAACACACCAATCCAGTAGCTGCTTCGCGGCGTGCCGATCCAGTCGATCCTGCTGATACTGATTTCGATAATGTTTCAGGCAGTTAAAGCACGCGCTCTGGCAGTCGCAGTTTTCAAGAGTCGCACGGACTTCCATTAGCAAATCATCCATACACTCTGCAATCCTGGAGGAATACCCTGCACCGCTTGACAGACTGTCATATAGATATACATCCAGATACAGATTTTCCTCGGTGTGTCGAGTCCGGTATCCGGCCTGAATATCTGTGAACTCGATGTCCAGGATTCGGCTTGTACTCAGACGCATCGTTTCTGCAAGGGTAGTGGCCGCACGAGTCCTCCACAGGACGGCATCCGGAGTTTCGATTTCGATTGCATTCTTCGGTAGCGTTATCTCCAGTACCATCATATCTGTTATGAAATCGTATCCTAGGTTGACATTCCGGTGCGTGTGCTTGCATGGCTGACTGATTCTGTTACCGGGTCTCTTGATGTTATTCAGTACAGACGGCACATTACCAGGCGCGGCGGCGCCACACTTTTCACATACCATAAAACCCTGCCGCACTCCCTCGAATATGCTGCCTTCGTTGAGCATGATTATCCTTTGGTTTGGACGTGTGGCTATGCGCATGTGCACGCAACCCCTGACGGGGTCCATTGTATCATCGGGCAGGCTGGAATACAGTGGTTTTTCCGATGAAGTGTACTTCACGTCCACAGATGCGGGTGGAATAGGATCACCATTGACCGGGCTGAATCCCCAGGGCCGGAGCATAGGCAGCATGTCCTCGATATCGCTGCTCGCGCAGAAGGGGCAGGTATCGCCGGCCATATCTCCCGTGAAACCAAACCATTCGCATTTTGTGCAACGCTTCAACTCCTTGCGATAATTCGAATCTTTAAAATACGGCTCAGCAGGCTTGAAAGGATTGGCCCCTTCACTGTGGGCATAAATACCACCGATCTGATAGGTCCGCTTATCCACAACGATTGTCCTGCCGGGAGCATATTCACTGATGGCAACGTCAAGCCCGCGTTCCGGACGGTATACAATCATGCCTCTGGGGTCTTCGATATATGTGCTCACAACATCCTTGGGAAAGGAGTAGGTAGGGATGACTCCTTCCTCATATAGGGCGTCCAGCATGGTCTTTTGCCGTTTCTCGTCCTGCCCTTCTCCATAGGCATCCCTGTGAGTATCGATTTTTCCCTGCAACGCATGAATCGCATCAATCAGCTCGCCCTGAAAGGAATCAGCCAAACCCTCCTGCCCATCGGGCAGAAGGATTGATATCTGGGAGGGGCTGAACCGGAAGTCGGCAAGGTATTCCTCAAAATCCATTAGGTAAGTGTCAAAAAAGCGTAGTGCGGATATTTCATCCAAGCTCCGATCCCGTCCTGGTTTTGTCAAAAAGTCATTCAGTGCAATGAGGCCCAGGTGCCGCGACAGGAGTTTCTTATTCCCTACATCAATCCACGGACGCCGAGGCTTTCCCCGAAACATGGGTGCTGGCTGTTTGAAATAGTGGGTGTCATGAGGACCACCGTCCGCGAATGTCACGATGGTAGACACGCTTGCTCCCCGCCGTCCAGCGCGTCCCGCACGCTGCTGGTAGTTTTCGCGCATGGGTGGCATGTTGCGCAGCCCAACAGCGACCAGCGAACCAATGTCGATGCCGACCTCCATGGTGGTTGTGCTGGACAGGATGTCCACAGGTGTTTCGCCGTCCTCTATCATATCCTGGAACTGCATTTCATACTTCTCGGTTCTTGCCCACATCTCGTTGCGTTGATCCTTGTGACCCAACTGCGCTGTGTGTTCTTCCGTGTTAATTACACGCACTTGCCCACCGTTGACCGCCAACTCAGCGTTAGTCCTCCAGAATGCCTCAGGAGAGAAGTCAGAAACCTCCTGGATTTGGGCATCGCCACAGACAGGGCAACAGTCCCTGAGCGGATAGGGTGAAATCCCCGCGCACCGGCTGCATCGGTACCAGGTATGGTTCGAATTGTAGACCGGATGCAGCATTTCCGGATTCAAAAAGTATCGGCTATGGTTCTGCTGCCCTGGCCTGCAGAACTGCCGAAAGGCATTCATCCAGGCAGTCTGAGCCCGAATGTTATCGGACAAACCCAGGACATTGGCTACCGTAGTGGGCAGCTTCCCAAATTCCTTATGCCCGAACGCTTCAAATTCTCTGCGCACACTGCGCCGACGGTCATCTATGATCTGATGCCCCAACGCCACATCATCAGAAAAAAAGACCGTTAGGATCGCGTTGAAAACCTGAATGAACTCCTCGTCGGAGACCTCGATTCCCGCCTCTTTGAGCATCACGATTGCCGCACCCATCTGATCATATGCCGGCTCCAGGAAGCACAAACCAACATCAGGCAATGTGTTGTACCTAGTACAGAACATACGCAGGAGGTGTTCCTGCATCTCAGCTGGGGCAGAATTGAAATTCAGGCTTTTGTGTGGGAGAGTCCCTTTCCGGCCTCTCTGTTTCGCACTGTCAGCCAAGAGGCGCAGGGTTCTTTTGTCTTTATCAAGAGCATCACGGCTTTCTCCCGAAAAGAGGGAGACATTTTGCTCCATAGCAGACTGCACAAAGTAGCCATACACATCGTTTAGGGACAGATCTTCTTCGATACGGTCTTCTATTTCCGCAAGCTTCTTCAGAGCAAGCAGAAAGAGTTGGCGAGCTGCCATTTCATCCGAGGCTTGGGACATATCTCTGGCGAGCTCCGCAGCACGCTGACGGCTGTCAGAAAACAACAAGACTTTCCTGCCTTGGTTCGGGAATCGGGTTAATTCCGGCTCGGAGAAATAGGTGGGAGATTGCTGCTGAAATTGGGCGCGGACTACATTATAGAAAGATTGATTTCCCCGGGTGGAAAAGCTGGTGATCCTTGCGTTGGCAAGTTGTTGTCTGCACTTCGGGCAGGTATAGAAGGTCTGGATGTCCGGATTGCCCTTCAGATTGAAGGAGGAATACCATAGACGCCGATACCCCTCCTTGCCCGAGACTGAGTCGTCAAAGGTGATATATCCGCTCGAATGGTCCAGGTAACATTGCCGGAAAGGATGCTTCGCGTGCGTCTTGTGCTTTGGCAGGCTTTCGCCGTCCATAGGTATATACAGGTGGATTTCCTTCATCCTGCGCGATTCAAAGAAAGCGCCGGGATTTGTCCACAGGTATTGGCGCCCGGTACACTCCTGCACATAGCCGTGGAAAAACAACGCCCCACAGCGCCGATCATTGTACAGCTCGTAGATCCTGCTTCCACAGCACTTGCAGGTAAGCCTTGCATCCACCAGCTGGACATCTCCCAGCGTGATCCCATTCTTGTGATGATGGTTTTGACAATCGGGATTGGAACACGCATAGACTCCACGGAAGCCTCGAAAGAGCATGTGCATGCGCGCTGGGAAAAGCACACTCCCAGCGGCGTCCTTTGCCATGGGCGCAATGGTCAGCATGGCGTCGATTGCCAATATAGCATCCTGCTCACTGACGTTGGGAAAAATGTTGCCGGCTAAGTCGGAAATGGAGGCCGCTTCGCCACGACACTGATCAAACAGGGAGTGGAAAGGAGCATAGCGCGGCAAGTTGCTATAGAGCCATTGATAGGCATCCTGTAAATCCGTCCATACGCTTGTTCCCGCAGCGATCAGGTCGCGGAATTTATTCAACTCTTGGAGGCGCGCCCCCTCATCCTGATCCAGACGCCCGATGTCAATTTGTTGAAGCACTTCTACTGAAATATCTTCAAGGCTGCCCACAGGTTTTTTATCTTCCAGCTCGCCCCAGAGGTATTTGAAGCAATCGATGTCAGACGCAGTGAGATTTTGCGCGAAGCGGTGTACGGCTTCCTCGTCTTCATCAGTCTCGTGCGGCATACTGGCTGTTGTCAGGATAAATTGGATTCTTTCCCGTGAGACACCCAGTTTGTGGAAGAGACGACGCAGAAGCAAGGCAACTTCGCCGCCGGAAGATCCCCTATACATGTGCGCCTCGTCGATAATAAAGGTAAGCTTCTCTGCCGGGTTCTGCTCCAACCATTTCCTTGTGGATGCCCAAATCTCCGCTTCCCGCGGACGAAGGAGCATATATTCCATCATGCTATAGTTGGTGATGAGAATATCCGGGCAGTTACCCTGCATCTCAAAACGAGTTACCAGTTCCGCATCCTCGGTGTCCGGTGCGTGGTCGGACTGACGTATTTTTTCAATGAATGTCCGTAAATCCTTTTTAGCGGGAATTTTGCCGCTGGATAAAAGCTGTTGAAAGTAGGCGTCGTCATGGTCTCGCGCCAAAATCCGTTCCAGAGAATTGGCAAGCTCCTTATCCTGTTTCGGGTCGGGTTTTACGCCCGCATACGGTGTTCGGCCAGTATACATACCAAATTGCGGCCGCCGCGCGGAATATTCTACAGTATCGCGGAACGTGCTGATGAATCGTTCCTCAGGATCTCCAAAGAGCCGGCGTAGCCTGCTGATCTGGTCCGAGACTAAGGCGTTCATGGGATACATTATAATAGCCCTGACGCCGCGCTGGTTCTGCCAAGTGTCGGGACGCTCCTTTGCCTCCCGTACCAGCTTTGCACTCAGAGGCCACATGAAACACTCTGTTTTACCGGAGCCTGTGCCTGTAGAGACAAAGAGATCTCCGCCCTTCCATGCCACTTCCAATGCTTCAATCTGATGGAGAAAGGGAGTCCTGTACACGCCAAGTCCCGCGGCAATCATCTCATTAAAAAAGCTCTTAACATAAATGGGCAAGCAGTTCTTAGCAATTCCGTCCACCATCGTTTTGTATGCGGGTGAGGACTCTATATATGGATCAGAGTATAACACACCCTTTTCCTGAAGCAGAGGCTCACAGGCGTCCAGCAGGACATCGCTCCTCCCCAGGTATTGGGTTTTCAGATAATTGGTGAGTTCGGTGCAGAGATTCTCATGATAGAAATGGGCTCCTTTATTCATAAGTCACCTCCATGATGTCAAAACCAAGATGACGCAATCGCGCCCGGAACAAAGGATACACAGGTACAGCAATCCAAAAGTTCCAGCGGTCGGATAACTGGTTGAGGGAATCGGGCCATGCGTACATCCGCAGAAAATTCTCCTCTGGAACCGGCAGGGCATAATCCAGAGAAATCCGGACCAGGTTGCCGTCAGAAACCACGTTTGCCGCCAGGGGTTGCTGGGTACATATGACCGCCAAAGCCGCATACTGATGATACCACTCCTCTTGCTCCCAGGTCTGCAGCTCGCTGATGGACTCTCTGGTGATAAGGAGATAGCGGTAACCGAACTCGCTGGGTTCCCTAGCCAGGAGAATGCCGTTGATGTTGGGGTGCTTTGAGGTGTAATAGCTCTCGCCGCTTTTGCGGTGTATGTTCAGAAATTCCATGGACATGCTGTCCGCATACTGTCGCCATTTTCTGTTGGCGCAAATCTGCTCCAGGAGTTTGCGAGGACGTTGAGGGGGAAGGTGGTAGTCAGCGAAAAGTTGTTCCAGGTCGCCTGCAAGTGATTGGTCAGCCGCAACGGTATATGCACCCAAGCCACTAAAAAGGTGTTTGCTGGGACGATGCGGACAGCGGTGCATCATGGCACCGAAACAAGTCCGCACTATTTCTTTTGCCGGGAATACCTGATATGCCTTGTGGTAGAAGCTGCCACAAGCCAGATGGACACCGTAGATATATTCTACTAAAGTAGATACAAGGGCATCTTGGTCCGACAGGTTCTGCTGAAACAGCTCCAGATATGCGGATACCTTTTCGTTTAACTTTTTCTTAATACGCGATACGCTGACACCTTTGGATCCAGCGCTACTCAATCCTTCCAGAAACCAGGCGCTACAGGCAGAGAAAAGTAGGCGGCCCGCCCATGCCTTCTCGCTTTCCATGGATGATTGCGGAATTCCCAATTCACTGTCCATTCGTGAGAGCAGTACTTCCAAAGCCAATTCCATTCCCCCTCTCCTTGTCGAGGTACCATGTTAGGAGTTGCTTTGCTTCATCTTCCGCCGGCATCCTATCCATTTGCCCGTCCAGAGACTCCGTCTTTGCCAGACAAACGGCAAGTGGCAGGTACATTGTCCGGAAACAGGCTTGATCCAGATTAATATCATCAAAAACCAGCCTCAACGTCGCCCGGATTATCGCAACCATTGTCATTTGCCACTGGGTCAGCGCTAGGGTGTCGCAAATAGATTGATTTTCTGCCCTCTGCCGAGCAATTAACTTTCGCGATGGGGATACATCTGTCGCTATCTTTTTGGCATTGGCATAGATATAGTTCCTGTTGGCACGGTCGGAAACGAAGATGTCCGCAATAAGAGGCAACATGTACTGATAGGTCCCCTGAGGTTCGGCAGCCAGGGAATCGGCAAAGGGAGTCAGAAAGAGGAACATCTTGTCCGGGAATAATCCCGCCGCAGTGATCACCTTCTCGAAACAATCGCCCGACAGTGCGTTTGGGACCGTAATAATGTCTGCCGGACATGTGCTAATCGCTCTATGCAATTCCCGCTGAGAAACTGTGCGTTCCGGGATCAAAACAGCAGGGTCACAGCCACAGAGGGCGGCGCTGAGAGCTGTGGCAATATCTGCGCCGCCTATTCCTGCGATCAACAGATTTGTTTTGGAGCAATACGACCCGAACAGAAACTGGGTTAGCTCGGTGGCAAGGCTATCGACGAGAACCCCTGCTTCCCCTAGGTTGATTTTTAGGTTATATTGTGCAGATTCAAGCTGATCGGTCTCCTCCATGCTATCCTCCACTGTCTTGTCGGGTACCAGGAGAATGTCAGATTGATCGCCGACCACGGTGCTACCAGTAGGCGACAGCCACGAATACTCGCTGAGCAATGTGCTGATATCGGAGCGTGCGCCGGCCAGTAAAGCGTTGACTTTATCCTTGACATTCTGCTCCAAATGCTCCAGATCATCAACGGTTTTCTGCCTTTGGGCCACTTGCCCGTCCAACAGCGCAAGTTCTCTTCTATACGCTTCGATTCCTTGCTCTAGCTGTGTGGACTGTTTGACCAAGTCCGTGTTCTTCTCTTTCCAGTCCAATTCCACGGCTTCAAGCATCTTTTGAGACAAGTTAGAGCTGTTGTCGATCAGGTTCTGGAAGATGGCGCCGTCCCAGTCGTTGACTGACAGCATTGCTTCCACATGGGAAATATATGATTCATAGAGCCGCCTAGCTTCTTCCAGGCTGCAATCAAACTCAGTAGTAATATCGTGCAGGATTGTCGGCTGGTCCACATTATTCAGCAATTCTATCACGTTCGAGCGGTCCCGCCTGGTCATGGCAGTAAACTGTTTCAGGTGTACAGAGAAGATATCACTGAGAACTTTTTCTGGAGTGTAGATCCAGAGCTTTTCCCGAATATCACCAGGAGTAAGGCGAGCATAATACTTCCGCTCATCCGGCTGTACATCATTGGTACAGCTCCAGACCAGTATCGGATCAATTTCATGGGCGCACAGGTACTTAGTTTTTGAGGTATATGTATATCTGTCATGAATAAGCCGCATCTGGCTTCTTGGCCAGTAGATGGCTTCTTCTTTATTACAACGAATCAAAAGATCGTGGGTGCCATCGCACCAATCAACACCCGCTCCGATTTCCTCCAGGATTTGACGGAACGGCTCGCCGGTTCTGTCGATTACCTCGATCCAACTGCGCTTAATTTGAGTAACCGAATCCTGTTTCCAAATGCCATCGAAAATGGGTACCCAGGTAAACAGCGCTATACGTTTGTCCGGCAGATCCAATGAAGTTGGATAATAGATGACCATGCGGTCAATACCTTCTTCGTCCGTTCTGATAGGAACCAGCATACTGTCTTCCATATCCGCTAAGCGGACAAGATGTTTAGAACCATCCGGTTTCTGTCGCACCATACACAAGGAGCACATTTTAGTTGCCATTGGGATCATCCCTCCTTATGTGTTTACCGATAATTTGCAGAGCCTCCTGTCGGATGCTCCGCTGCTGCCGCGCAGCACGTAGAAACGCCTGGGTTTTTGGCATATTTCTCATACGTGAAATCATCCAGCTATACCGCTGCGGGAAAACAATCGTCCTACCCCTGCAGGACAGCAGAGCCCTGCATACAGATTCATCGGTCACATGCTCCACGGTCTGCTCCCGTTCAAACACGAGGGAGGTAGCCACATCGAGGCCCTGATATACCGTAATCCGTTCTCCCCACTCAATCCCATCCAGCACCACTATCTCATCAGCCCTCAGCTTTGCGCTATCGCGAAGTATTCCCCGTTTCGTCCGAGTGACTTTCCCATCATATTGGGCCGTTAGGTAGAGGCGGTTCCGTTTTGGCAGAGAAGAATGGGTACCGCTTGCCACGGGCTGCTGGTCGTCGGTATATATATCCGGCTCCAGATGATACGCTATAGGGCAATGATCCCGTTCATCTTGGGTGCAGTAGATCGTCATATACCGCAGGACCGAAAGCCTTACTGCCAGGAGCATACGGACAAAAGATACATTTTCAATGCGAACCAATTGTGCATCGCAGGATGTGTCCAGTGAATAGGTCCTGATATGCCTGAACATATGTGGGGGATCAACGACCAGGGTGGAATCCCCTTTGTGCAGGAAGAAAAGATGTCTGTTGTCTGTTTCGAGATAATGTTCCCCTTCATGCAATATGGGCCAAATGGGAACAAGCTTTGAAGGGGCTGATGTCAGGCGGCACCGACACCTGAAAAAGAAATCGGTGGTCTCCTTGGTGATTTTTTGCGCTGAGATATTGTACAGTGTGTAAGCACCATATGAAAGTAACCTAGTTACCGAAATATCCCATGGATGGCCGATATACTCTCTGGTTAGCAAGTAGTATTCTTTATCCACCTCCACATCTCCATCGATAGGAATGCGCCTTCCGGATGTTTTCTCAAATAGAGTGCCGAATGAGTTTAGTCCAGGACAATCCCGATTCAGTAACGGCAGCGGGAGAGGAATTCCCTGCGAGACTACCCGCAATGTGTAGGTGTCGGAGCAAACGTTACCGATGGGATAGAACACGACCTCCTCAGTAGAGAGGGAGGCGTTGTCGATGTTCTTGGTGAGTAGCAAGCGCTGACCGGCATATACGCACACCTGCATATTGTGTTCCTGCGCTTGGATCAGTAGGCTTTCGGGCATCGGCAGAAAGCCGATTTCCAGTTGAAAAGAGTCGGCATTTTCAATTATCCGAATGGGATTGATAATAGATTTTAGCAGCAATTCCTGCCCATCTCGCTCAATAGCCTGGGACCGATCAGCACATTCCTTTTCTAAATCACCTCTGCTGTGCTTAAAGTGGCTGATTTGGCGTATGCCTTTAATAAAAATCACGTATTGGTAGCAAAGATCACAGCGAAATATCCTTTCATCCGCCGAGACAGAACCTTTAAAGATGCTGTCGGCCTGCTCCGCTGAGACTCTTGTCCAGCCACGGGATTCGTGCCATATACTAACATGTTCCAGCGCCATAGGCTTACCTCCCTTGTGGCCGTGTAAAAACGCTAGGTAAAAACAGATTGTACAAAAAAACATAGCTGTTTTCTTAGTGCATTAATCTCTTATTTTGTCTCAGGCCTATAGTGAGCCACAACGAAAAATATTTAAGATGTATATATTTTCTTGTCTCTGCGCATAGTAGCGAACCTTGCTCTTGCGCGGGATAATACATGAACTGCCGCGTATCGCCACACTACCCCCTTGGTTATATGGATAATGTAAACAAAAAAGTTATTTATCCTGCAACTGTAATGCTTTATCTATTCTTTTGCATTCCACACTTAACAAATCTGATATCTCATGCAGTCGTGTCGAAATGGTTATTTTTTCATATTCATAAACAAAACGCCAGATTTCAAAAGAATCACTAAGATCTGACAATGTATATAAAAACTGCTCTTTCGGCATTATTAAAGCGATATTATCTAATATTGTCTTTTGAAAATCGGGTGAAATAGCCTTAAATAAATCATCCAGCTTGTGTGTTTTAATCCCATCTAAACTCTTATTTTCAACAAATATCAAATACTTAAAATAGAGTTCAATCGAAAATGCCACACATACACAAGAAGGTAAAACAAAAGAACCTTTTTCATTGGGAACGCCGGTCCTCAATCTTTGTGCTGCATTATTAAACTGTTCTGCTTGGTGTAATATTTCATGTGGTTTTATCAAACTTGCTGCGTTGTTTTGTTTTTCCATATTTTCATCTCCATATTGCCACACTACCCCCTCCGGGTATATGGATTAGATAACCTCATACTCTCTAACTTTCGTTATCCTAATTGTATAGAAACTCATCAACCTGCCAGTTGGGCAATTTGTTCGTTATGGCTGGCTTGCATGGTATATGGATTGGTGGGAAGATGAAAAACGTTCAATTATTAAACATGTTGGAAATCTTATAGTTAAGCGTATTTGTGATTAACTATACTCACATCACTAGCGCTATTGAACGATATTGAATCTCTACAAAAATTTGCTGAGTTGAAAGCGGTAGAAATCATCAACCTGCTGCTTATACCTATTAAACGCATCATTAACATACAGATTATTATTATCATCAATAGAGATGTTTCCCAATTGTCCATCTTCACCTAGACGATTAATGATATTGATGGTTAATCCCATTTTCACTAAACGCAGTTTTTGAGGGTCAGTAGTTCCGTATATAATAGTATGATATTCATCCTTGGAGAGCAATCCGTAGTCATACATCAACTGAAAAAACATATGCAATTTATAGCTGACGAAGTCTTCTTCTAATTTTTGCTTAACAATAGCGATATTAGCCATTTGTTGTCTTGTTTTAGTTCGTAGGTCAATATATACATTATGGAAGGCTCCTCTACCAGTAGTCGAATAAGGTATCTCTCCATAACTTTCACCTATATATAGTCGGCTATCACCTGTGGAAACCCTCCGTTGAAAATAAAGCACCTCCGTAGCTACATTTTCTTTTAGTGATTTTTTCCTATTATCAAAAAACATTTTATAATAGACAATAGCTTGGTCATTTTTTAGACGACCAAATTCTTGATCAATTATCTCCTTATCGAAATTTCTCACAAATATATAGCGGAGCTTATCAAGAAAATGAATTTCGTTGAGCCTTGTATGTTCTAGGAGTTTTACCATTCTTTGATGTATGAGCGCGCATAAATCATCTGCGATTATGTAGACTGTATTCATTCCCAGTGAAATCATCTTATGTTTTAGTTGTTGAATAGCATCAGTGGGAATAGTGAAAAATGTTTTTTCATCAGCAATAATTTCTTCGCATTTTTTCCGAACACCTTCATTTTCATCGTTATCTAGTTGCTCAAAGTCAAACTCTGCTAATAGCGGATTCTTTACTTTATCTTCAAAGACACTATTTTTTAGTAGCTTGATCTTGTTTTCAAACTTGCTTTTTTGCCTATTGTATTCTTCGCTATTAACGAAATGAATCATAGGCAATAACTTACTTAGGTTATTTGTGTCTCCAAAAACTTGATCTAGACGATTAACTCGTCCAATCAAGTTAGTTAACTCTTTTCCGTGGAGATTCGTGCCATTAAGGATAAACAACGAGTCAATTGGTAAATTTATACCTTCAAGTATTACCTTATTTGCAATAAGAAAATGTATTTCTGGTAATTCATCAAACTTATGCTCCAGATATTCCTTTATATTATCTGGTATTTTCCCATGAAGATATATTATGCCCTTTTTAAGGAACTCAATAGCGTAAAAATCTTCGTGAACATAATTTTTAAGATTATCAATAACCTCTATTATCCCGCTAGTAAGCGGCGGCGTTTCATAAGTATTAGAGAGAGCTTTTGCAAACTGCTCGATTTTTCTTGGTGAATAAAGATAGCAGAATGTCTTATCAGTTTTCTGTCTATAAATGTATTCAAATATACTGTGGCAATGGTCTATTTCATAAAATCTATCTACAAATCGATTATACTTAAAGACAGCCCCGTTAAGTCGATACTCATAGTATTCAGGCTCTTTAATGCTAAAAGTTATTCTTTGCTCAAATATATTTTGATCATGCGTAATTTTTAGATTATCAGTATCTGAGATCAATGGCGACAAATATATTGTCCTAGAATTTTCGTTTTGCAAGTGGTTTATTTTAATAAGCCGTGACAGTAGAACAGAACGTGAATTTCGCTCTAGTAACCGATGCGCCTCATCAATATACAGAATATCAAAAGAAATCTCCTGCTTTTCGAGTAGCCTTAATGCACGTTCTTGTGTAAAAACTGCAACAAAACGCTCCTCTCCATCAAACATCTCGTCATGTATTATAATCTTAACACCAAGGTTCGCTTTGCGTATTGCGCGATATGTTTGCATTAGCAATGATTTTGTAGGGACTATTATTGCAACGCGTTTAGCAGTATCTTTATTCGCAGCAATGTGTTCTATGATTATACTGCTTTTTCCAAATGATGTTGGTGCAATAAAGCTTATCTCACTATGCGAGGAAGCGATAATTCTGTCGCGAGTTAGTTTTTGTTCCAAGGTTTCGACGAGCGTGTCTTTTCCAAATTGTGAACTAATCTGATATGGTAATAAAGAAGAAGAAATATTATCAAACGTGATTAGCCCATCGGAAGTAATGGCTTGTGCGATAGGGTAAAATCCTATATTAACGCAGAAATCATATAAAGGTTCAAAATCTGAAAAGCTCAAGGAATACTTCAAAATAATATAGTACGCTAATTCTATATAAGATGTTAAACGCCTATCTTTCTCATATTTTTTAATTAGTATTACAGCGCAGGTTAAGATATATGTTTTTTCATCATCCGACAACAGTTGAGGGTTAACTGTTAATTTTTCCATAACGCTTGAATATAAGTCTAAAGATTTCATACTTTGTATGTATTTTGCGTCATCCATGCTTAACCCTCCTAACTCAGATAATCTAGAAATAAATTGATAGCTTTATGTGTAACACAAATTGCATGAATTTGTTTTCCGATAAATTTATCAGCAATTGCTTGTATATCAGTCAATACATCTTTATGTAGAGGAGGATTCCACGCACCGGCTAAAAAGACTGTTCCACAGGGCATTGTATTGAACTTTTCTAGCGAGTTATAATGTCCATTAGTAAAGTCATCAGAAAGTGATTTGATGTTCCGGCGTATTTTGTCCGAAGCCCCCACATCATAATGGCTTGCATGTAGGCACTCTTGCTTAAACCCAGATAAGGTAATATACAAATGAACAAAAAATTCAGCAGTTGCTCCCATAATCCATGTATCGTTTTTACTTGCATACAGGGTGGCAACTAGCTTTTTTACGGTTGCTAAGGGCGAACCCGATCTCCCTTCGCAGATAGAAACAAAATTGTCATCTAGAACCACCCTCATATCCCCATTCAGGTGTTCAATATCAATTATTGTTAACTTCGTATTGCTAGTGATTTTATGTTCCGAATAAACAAATGGATTCATGTGTATCTCCATTTCCGATTGAAAAAGTCAATCTATCAATACGACAAATATATCTTTCTTCCCGTAAAGAACTGAGCCAATTATCTGGATGTTGGACTAGCATATACGCTGCCGTTTTATAATATTGAGGAGAGCATGAGTTATATGCTTATTGCTATTTATAGCACGACTCGCACATACACAAAGGGTCACAGTATAGCCAAAATCAGCACCTAGTCGATCTTCCAGTCATTGCTATTAATGGGCTTCTAAAAAACCGTGCAGGAATAACCTGTACGGTTTACAAGTGCTGACTGCATAGATAAAAAGGAAAGGCACTTAGCCTACCGTTGTCTAATTATACCAAATGTTATCGAATTATTCAATGTAAAGCGGTGTACTGCCGGCAACCTGCTTATTCGATATACAATAGGATTGTCTGTAACGGATAGACTTCTACACTATGTCAAAGTCAAAGGGGAAAAACAAAAAAGTCCGCCGGGATAAAAGTCCATCTCCCTGCGGGCTTTTATACGATTGTATGCCTTTTCGTTTTTGCTCTTTCGCGTGATGGGGTTGATCGCGCCCCATGTACTGCGCCTTTCGGCGTCGAGATTCCGGCGCGCCTTTTTGCCGAGCTTTTCTTTAGGGATATATTTATCCATGAATATCATCCTTTCCGCAGTAGTATAACATATGCGAAAAGGGATGGCAAGCGCCTCAAAATAGCCTTTCCTGAAGCTCATGGCAGGACCAAGCCTGCTTTTCCCGAACTGTTGCTGGAGGGTTACCGGTCAAAAGCTCCCCATGCGGGTTGTGGGACTGAGTATTTCGCAGGATAGATTCGGGGCCATGATTCGCATAGCAATAGACGCAGCCGCTCAGGCAGGTATTGTATGCGCCTATGTCCACGCTCTCATAACATCCGCAGCCGGGCCGCTGGTTTTTATCCCGCTTTAGAAACAAGGGATACCCGCAAACCTTTTCCAGCGCAGTCTTATCGATGCAGCACCCTTTTTGAATATCGCAGGAGGTCATATCCACCTGTTCACAGCAGGAAAACATCGATAAGCCAAACTGCCGGGCGATTCGCCCGAGCGCCGCGCCCAGCCTCAGCATTTCGTCCGGATGGATTGGCCGGACCAAATCGGTTCTCAGCTTTGCGTAGATATCCACAAAGCTGATCGTAACGCCGTCCACATAGGGAGAAAGGAGTTGACACAGCTGCGTAAATTGTTCTTCATGCCAACGGGCGATGAGCGTATCATTCAGGATGATCGGGTCATAACGCCAGTGAATACGATGCGCGCCGAGGCGCTTGCTCACCGCAAGAAGAGTATGCGTGATATCCTTTTTATCACGTAAGTTCTTTTCCAGTTCCTTACCGTAGGGCGTGAGGGTAAATTGGAGATAGCTCCGGTAACCGAGGCGTTCAAGCTCATCCAGCCTTTCCAACATAGGCCCTGCGTCCTTCGTCCAGAACACAATACAGTCCACCGTTTCGGGGGAGAATGTCAGTCGGTTGATCTGTGTTTTATTCATGGGATTTTGCAGGAGCACTGTCCCCGCTTGTAACCTGTGCAGCAGCCAGTCGCTGTAATAGCGGGGTATATCGGTGCGACGGGACGCAGAGAAAATCATAACAGAACGCCTTTCCATGCGAGATAACCGATTAAGGCTATCCATAACACACATTCCAGCGGAGCCAAAATCTTGAATTTCCAGTGTTTTGTTTTATGATGGAATAGATGCATACCCGCAAGCAGGCCGAAGTAGCCGCCGAACAGCCCCAACAGCAATAGCGTGGCTTCTGGAACGCGCCATTTACCCTTTCGGGCGCACCGCTTGTCCCACCCGCACAGGCAAAAATCAGTTAAGCTGACTGCAAGTATGTAAAGGCTCAGGTAAAACAAAACAGTCCAGCTCATTGAGTTTCTCCCTGACTGTGATCGTTGCTAAACTCGGCAAGGTTTCGTCTGTATTCCAGTATTTCCTCTTCTGTAGCATCCAGAATAAAGGTATGCGCGCAATCCGGGCAGGCG
>Ga0153945_1000222_pt1 | contig 17392 bp, 18 predicted proteins | sample TSNJ029MetaG_FD_104720 | JGI IMG/M metagenome (GOLD analysis project Ga0153945, IMG submission 104720) | Attine ant fungus gardens microbial communities from New Jersey, USA - TSNJ029 MetaG | ecosystem: Host-associated > Fungi > Mycelium > Unclassified | place: USA: New Jersey, Wharton State...
CGGGATGATACTGAAATGAAGGCGCTGGTGGAAAGCGTCAAAAACGGCGGTGTCAACCAGCCCGCCCTTGTGCGCCCCCGCGAGGGCGGCGGCTATGAGATCATAGCCGGGCACAGGCGGCAAAAGGCCAGCGAGCTTGCCGGTTATGCAAATATGCCCTGTATTGTCCGTAACATGACGGATGACGAGGCCATCCTTGCCATGACGGACGATAACCTGCGCCAGCGTTCGGAGATACTGCCGAGCGAAAAGGCCCAATCGCTGAAAATGCAGGTGGAGGCCATCAAGCATCAAGGGGCGCGTGACGCTTCTGGACAAAATGTCCAGAACAAGGACGCTGGAAAGTGGTCGATTGAGGTCGTGGGGGAACGTAACGGCATGACCGGGAAACAGGTGCAGCGATATATCCGGCTGACCTCGCTCGTTCCCGATCTGCAAAAAGCAATAAATGAGGACAAGTTAGGGTTTACATCTGCTGTTGAGATTTCTTTTATCAGCAAGAAAAACCAAAACTTTATCGCTGTTGCGCTTGATAGCGAACAAAACAAACCATCGCTCTCACAGGCGCAGCGTATGCGTGACCTTGATAGCAAGGGCCAGCTAACCGGCGATGTGATTGATGGTATTCTGTGCGAACAAAAAAAGGAGGTAGACAAGGTGATTATTTCCGGTGAAGAGCTTAATAAATATTTTGGCAAGGACAAAACCCCGCAGCAGATGAAGGAGCAGATCATCAAGCTGTTGGACGATTGGAGCGGCAAGCAGAAAGAGCTTGCCCCGCCCGTAAAGAAAAACGAAAAGGAAAAATAAAGGCCCTTTGACTTCGGGACATTTTGTCCAGAGGTAGGCGCTCCCCTCTCGCAGCTTGGCTCTTTGGAATTATTCCCCGTCGCCGCTATTTCTTTAGCATAGACGGGAGCGGGCTGTCAAGAGTGGCGCGTATGCGTCACCGCCGATAGGCGGCTTGCTCTTGACAGCCTGCCCCGGCTATGCTATCTGCGGCAGGGCGGCGGGGGATTATTCCTTTGAGCCGCTCCCCTTTTCAAGATTGAAAAGGGGCGGGGGGGATAAGTTGACACAGGCACTACTCCACGCCCTGTTCATCGGGTATATATTCGGCAACATCGGGCAGAGTACAATTCAATATTTTGCACAGCGCGTCCAGCGTGTTTGTCGAAACAGACTCGTTTGCCTGCAACCTCAAAAGCGTCGAGCCGCTCACGCCGCCCTTGTATCTCAGCGTATATGTTGTCGCGGATTTTTCTTTCATCGTTTTCCATAACGGCGCGTAAGAAATCATGCGTATCCACATCCTTTACTTTTCTCCAGTATGCCGTATAATGAGCATATGCCGTTATGCTCAATACTGAGCATGTAAGATAGTATTGCCATTACGGGGAAGAAATCTAGGAGTGGAGGAAAAACAAAATGGAGAAAACATGTTGTGTAACAGGCCACCGGGAGATTCCCGCTGACAAGCTGGACTATGTGAAGCGGGAACTGGAACGGGAGATCAAGGCGGCGCTGGAGGACGGTTACAGAGAATTTATAACGGGCTTTGCGGAGGGCGTGGATATGCTTTTCGCCCGGTGCGTGAACGAACGGCAGGGAGAGTACCCGGACATTTTTCTTGAAGCGGCCATACCATATGCGGGACGTATTAAGCAGCTTGACGAGGCCGGGCGTGAGTTGTTCGCCCAGTGCAACGGATTTAAGACTATATGTGCGAAATACCAGCCCGATTGCTTTTTCCAGCGTAACCGCTACATGGTGCAACACTCCAGCCGGGTAATCGCCGTGTACGATGGACGGGCGGGAGGCGGTACTTTCTTCACAATGGATTACGCCCGCGCATTGGAGCGGGATTTGCATATTATTGAAATCTGAATAACCACAACCACGGGGAGCGTGATGGCTGAAACAGCCGCCACGCTCTTTTTTTATGTCAAAATTACGGAGGTAACGATTATGAAAAGGCCATTGGCATACATTACCGCCGCATGGAGCGGTGACGAATACGAGGACACGGAACAGGCGGCGCGGTACTGCCGGGCGGTGTACGAGGCGGGATTTTCCCCGATCTGTCCCCCGTTGTATCTGCCGTTATTCCTCAATGACGCGATCCCGGAGGAGCATAAGAACGGCATCGACATGGGGCGCGACCTTTTGCGCCGGGCGCATGTGCTTGTTGTGTGTGGGCGCGGTATGAGCGAGGATGTCAAAAACGACATCGCCGTTGCCGCCCGGCTCGGCATCACGGCGACTACGCTGGAAGGCATTTTAACCGTCAAGGGACAGGGCCGAGCGAAGCCCTGTGACTAAAGCACTTCGGGACATTTTGTCCAGAGGTGGGAAAGGAGGGACTTTTGGATATGGGCAGGCCCAAAAAGGCGGCGGGGCCGCTTCTGGAAAATGAGCATGTGAAAGAGCTTCTGGCGATTATGAAAGCTAACCGCCTATCCGGTGCGGAGGATTTGCTTGCCGTGATCCATCAAGTGGGCGCTATGGAAAAACAGCTTGACGCGGCGGTAAACGAATTAAAAACTATGCGGCGGGAGCTTGAAACCATGCGGGAGGAAAGCCATCCGATCAAGGCCACCCTGCAAAACGCGGTCAAGACTTTGGAAAAAAATATTGCTGTTATGCGGGAACGGCTGGACGAGCTAAAGGCAAATATCATTGACGGTTGTAAAAATGCCGTTGCCGCTTTCAAGGAAAAGGGACTTTCCGCGCTCCGTAGCTATCCGAATTGGAACGCCGACCTGCCCCAACCGCTTTACACATTTCTGGAGCAATACGATTTCAGCGGGAAAACCATTGTGCCTTTCTGCCCCCACGGCGGCAGCGGTTTTTCAAATACAATCAGCACCATTTCACAGTTGCAGCCGAACGCGACCGTAATTACTGATGGATTCACTGTTTCCAGGGATCGCGTCGCGGATTCGGCAAATGACGTAACCGCATGGGTACAGGGCCTGAATATCACACAGTAATCCGAATATACACTCTTATTCCATAACCGAAGGGAAGCGGCCCGGATGAAACCAAAAGTAATTATAAAAATAAGCGTTGATATTGGCATGACCGTATTGCTGCTGACGGCGATGGCCTATCATGTCACCGGGGCGCATCTTCATGAGTGGATTGGCGTAGGAATGCTCGTGCTGATCATCAGCCATCTTATCCTGAACCGGTCATGGCTGCGGAACCTGCACAAAGGAAAATACAACGCGCTTCGCGTGTTCCAGATCGTTATTAACCTGCTTCTGTTTTTGTGTGCCATCGGGCTGATGATCAGCGGCATTATCTTATCCCGGCATGTGTTTTCATTTCTTTCTATATTAGGCGGATTCAGTTTCGCCAGAACACTGCACCATCTTTGCTCCTATTGGAGCTTTGTACTGATGTCGATCCACATCGGGCAGCATTGGGGAATGATGCTGGCAATGATGCGAAAAGCCGCGAAAAAGGAGCCAACCTTTAATGAACGTACCTACCTGCCCCGTATCCTTGCCATTTTGACTGCGGTATATGGCGTCTACGCTTTTATATCCCGGCAATTTCCACAATATATGTTCCTGCGAATACAGTTTTCATTTTTTGATTATGAGCAACCGGCGGTATTTTTCTTTCTCGACTACATCGCCATAATGGGATTGTTTGTATGCATTGGGCATTCTTTTACGAGACTGATACAAGGGAGTACAGCGAAAAAACGATTGCGTCCGGATGGAGCAGACACCAGCTCGCCGGGAGTCGTGAAAGAATGAAAAGGATATTTGGATTATTTATGATTGGCGTCATGCTCGTGTCAATGACAGCCTGCGCGAAAAACAGCGCAGGCGATTTGCCTGGACATACGACCATCTCAATAGATAAAAAGGAAGAGTCTATAGAACTCTTTGCCATGGATACCTACATGACGGTAACCGCTTATGGAAACCAGGCGAAATGCGCTCTGCAAGTTGCTGAAACCCGTATCCGCCAGCTGGAGCGGCTGTGGTCGGTGATTGATCCGGAAAGCGAACTTTATATGGTCAATCACAGCAATGGTGTTCCCATGGACGTCGATAAGGTGACTTCTAAAGCCATATCATTTGCCCTGAGCATGGCGGATCGGACCGCCGGCGCACTGGACCCTACTATTTACCCGGTTCTAACCTCATGGGGATTTACTACAGGCAGTTATCAAATACCGTCACAGGATGAGTTGGATTCGCTTCTGCAATTGGTTGGATATGATAAAGTCCTACTTGATGGACAGAAGATCACCGTGCCGGAAGGCATGCAAATGGATTTGGGCGCCGTCGCCAAAGGCTATACCGCCGATATTGTAATGTCCATTTTGAAAGATCAGGGGATTACCTCGGCCCTTATTGATTTGGGTGGAAATATCCAGACAGTGGGCTATAAACCTGACGGCAGCAAATGGCGCGTCGGCATCAAAGACGCCTATGGAGACGGTAACATTGGCGTGCTGACGGTGGCAGACTGCGCCGTCGTTTCCTCCGGCGGCTACGAGCGGTACTTTATAGGCGATGACGGGCAGACCTACTGGCATATCATAGATCCCTCCACCGGGAAACCCGCCGACAGCGGCCTTGTGTCGGCAACGGTTGTTTGTAAAGAGGGCAGATTGGGGGACGCGCTTTCCACCGCTCTGTTCGTCATGGGTTTACAGGATGCGGAGACGCAGTGGCGTGAATGCGGTGATTTCGAGATGATCCTGATGACTCAGAACAATGAACTATACATCACGGAAGGCTTGGAAGCGGACTTCGCTTTGAACCAATCACACGATGGCATGCCTGTCCATGTGATAGAAAAATGAAGAATCTAAAATTATGGATTGGCGTTTGCGCGCTGTTATTGGCTGCGGGTATTGCCGGGAGTATCATGGTTTCAGCACCCCATGAGGGGTCAATGGTAGAAATTGTGCAGGATGGTATAGCCCTTCATCAGCTTGACCTGGAGCGGACAGAGGTTCAAACCATTGAGATCGAATACAACGGGCATGTCAACACCGTGCAAATTGATGAAAACGGTATTCGTGTCCTGCGTGCGGATTGCCCGGATCAAACCTGTGTCAGCATGGGATACCTGAAGGAGAACGGTCTCCCGATTGTTTGCCTGCCGAACCATCTGGTCATTCAATATGGTTCTGAGAATAGTGAAGTAGATGCTGTTGCGCGATAGAGGGATGAAAATGAAAGCAAACCGACTGGTACAATTGGCGCTCCTGGCGACAATCGCGCTCACGATTTTTGTAGTGGAGCTGCGTATCCCCAATCCTATGCCGATCCCCGGCGTCAAGCTGGGCCTTGCGAATATTGTAACGGTGTACGCGGTTTATTATTATCGGGCAAAGGAAGTATTATTGATTGTTTTGACACGCATCATCCTGGGCGCGATGTTCAGCGGACAGATTATGTCACTGCTGTACAGTCTGTCCGGAGCGATGCTGTGCCTGGCCGGAATGCTGCTGCTGCGCCGTGTTATACCGGAGAAATATCTGTGGGTTAGCAGTATATTAGGCGCTGTTCTTCACAATATCGGGCAAATCTCAACCGCTATGCTCGTCCTGCGCTCCCCGGCGGTGCTTGCCTATTTTCCGATACTGCTGGTTTCCGGCTGCCTCGCCGGGGCGTTTACCGGACTATGCGCGAGAATTATTGTTGGAAGAAAAGTGAGGGCATAACCCGGCAACTTCCTATATCGGTTCCGGCTGTCAGCATCTTGTGTGTTAATGCATTATCCGAATGCAAACATTTAAGAATGAAAAGGAGAAAATATGGTATTTTATTTTACCGCTACCGGCAACAGTCTGTATGTAGCAAAGAAATTCTATGAAAATCCTGTCAGCATCCCACAGGTCATCAATAACGACAATCTGAACTTTGAGGACGATACAATTGGCATTGTTTGTCCGGTCTTTTGTAATGTGCCCCCACGGTTTGTTGTTGACTTTATGAAGAAAGCGACTTTTAAAACAGATTATTTCTATATGATCTTGACCTATGGAAACAACCACAGCGGCGCTGCCGAGTATACGGAACAAATTGGCAAAGAATGCGGTATCAGGATTGACTATATCCGCACCATTATGATGGTGGATAATTATCTGCCGGTTTTTGACATGAACGAGCAGATAGCTATCGATAAAAAGATTGATGAGCAGATTGCCACTACTTTGGCTGATGTCGCTGCAAGAAAGCGAGAAATCCCTGCAGTTACTGATGAAGAACGCAAACATCATGCGGAAATGATAAAAATAAATGAAAGTATGCCCAGTTTCAACAGTGGTGAACAGATTACGCTCACGGATGCTTGTATCGGCTGCGGTGTATGCGCCAAAGTTTGCCCTGTTGGTAATTTCTATTTGAAAAGTAATAAAGCTGTGCGTATAAAAAATACCTGCGAATTTTGTCTGGCTTGTGCCCAGAACTGCCCTCAAAAGGCAATCACTCTGAATATTATGGACAAGAATCCAAATTCGCGCTACCGTAATGAGCATATCTCACTACAGGAAATCATAGCGGCGAACAATCAAAATAAAAGTATAAGAGGCTATTAACAAATTCAAATTTCAAAACCGGGTTGGTGAGCTACATAATGAAACAAAAGCTATTCTGCGTCACGCTGGCCGCATGCGTTCTATTAACCGCTTGCAGCGCCGGAACAACTCAGGAGATGTCTTCCCGCTTCACACCGGAGTCGGCCGTTTCAGTGGATACGCAGCCGGCCTCCTCTAATTCGGAAGCGGAAGAATCCAGCGTGGCCGACGAGTCTGTCGCGCCTTTGCCCGCAAAACCAAGCCCGGAGGAGTACATTCAGCAGGTGGTCCAGGAAACAATTGAGAGGATCACCGAACCGGACATGAGCGAATTTGAAAAGACGAAAGCGGCCTTTGACTATCTTATTGAGATTGGCGATTACCAGTGGCCTATTTTGCTGGATATCTGGCGAATCCGCAGCACGGATGACAGTGACCCCTCCTATGTAGAAATGCGCGCGTGTAATTCTTTGCTAACGGGCGTGGGAGCTTGCGAGGATTACGCGGCCGCCCTTGTGATGCTGCTGGAGGGCATGGGGATCGAGGCCAGATACCTGCCCGGCGTGACCTGGGGACGCAACGGCGGACTGATCTATCACGCGTGGCCACAGGCGAAGATAGACGGCGTCTGGTATCATATGGACTGCGAGTTGGAGGACGGCATTTCCAGCGGAACCGTTCGGTACAAATACTTCATGAAAAGCGACGCGACCATGCGCGCCTCCCACTACTGGGGACAAAATTTTATCGAGCTGGGCGGATTACAACCCGATCAGGTCGAGGAGATCAACCGGGAATATCTTGGCGAGTCCTGTCCGCAGGATTACACCACGCCCTCGGCGACCGAAATTGCCGTGACGCCCCGAAAGGACGCGGACGCGATACGCGCCGGACTGACGCCGGAACTTCAGGAATACGAGGAGCTTAACGGTCCACTGGAGTATCGGGAATTGGATTTTCTGCCGCCGGTGTTTGGCAGATACGGCGGTTACTCGACATCCGGCATTCCGGAGGAAAGCGACCGGATTTTAAGGGGATGCACGAAAAACAATCTGGTTCCGCCGCCATTGGATGATGAATAGGCGCACATGTCGGGCTGCAAAGTGACATTGCCCCGCAATCCGAATAGTGATTGAGAGTTTATCCGCTGCAAAAAAGCCCCACTTACTTTAGAACAGGAGATACAATATGTACAACAATCAATTGGAAACCTTTATAGAAGCTGCTGATTCCGGAAGCTTTTCCAAGGCGGCAGAGAATTTGTATATTACTCCTACAGCGGTTATCAAGCAAATTAATTTACTGGAAGCCAGCTTGGATCTGCAATTATTTATCCGGACGAACCGGGGTCTCTCATTAACACAGGCGGGAAAATCACTCTATCAGGACGCAAAATACATTATTCAATATTCAAAGGACTCCCTGATTCGCGCAAAAAACGCTTTGCATAGCGGCGAAAATGTTATCCGTATCGGTACGTCTTTTATGACGCCAACTCAATTTTTGATAGAGATATGGCCCAAGATACACGAAGTATGCCCCGACCTGAAATTTCAGCTTGTTCCATTTGAAAACACGCCTGAAAACGCCAGAGAGATTTTAATGAATCTCGGGCAAAATATTGACTTGGTAGCCGGTATTTTTGATGAAGAAAGCTTAAAACAATGGGGATGTGCAGCGCTGGAGCTCTCTAAAGAGCCGCTTTGCTGCGCGGTATCTATTCACCACAGATTATCGGAAAAGCGTAAGCTGTCAATTGGGGACTTATTTGGGGAAAATTTAATGCTGATCCGGCGTGGCTGGAATAGTTACGTTGATTCCTTGCGGGATGATATAGAGAAGAATTATCCGCAAATAAGTATAGTTGACTTTTCCTTTTTTGATGTGGGTGTATTTAATCAGTGCGAAAACAGCAACAATATTTTAATGGCAGTTGGAAGCTGGGAGAATGTACATCCTTTACTTAAAATTATCCCGGTTGATTGGGATTATGCCATCCCTTTCGGTATTCTGTATTCTCCAACACCATCGGAAAATGTCCTTTCCTTTATTCATGCCGTTGCTCAAGTTTTTGGTTTGAAATTTTAAACTGGTTATATAGATGCATAAAACATCCACGAAGCGCTTGCTTCGTGGATGTTTTATCATGAATACAACAAGGTTCTGGGGACTGCGTTTGCCATCTTTGATGGCGGTAACGGGTCAGGTTTTTATGTTTGGCTATAACCTTTGGGTTTATGCTCATGAACTTATTTAGACTTCTGTTCAAAGGCAGATAGATTTACAATGAGAATATATGAACGCACATGAACGACAGTTCATGTGAAGTTGCTTTATCGAAGTGTTGGTCGCTTCGATAACAAACGAGGAGGTGTTTGCAATAAAGAATAGGACTTTGATGCGTGCCTGTTCGGTAGTTAGACTAATTGTGAAAGGAATACACTTTATGATACGCGTAAATTTTAGGAAATGCACTGCCGCAATGTTAGTCCTTGCGATGATTGGCGTTCTGTCTGCCTGTTCAGAGAACACTGATTCAGGTTCCTCCGCGCAAACTCCGCAGTCATTACAGGCTGATGTCTCTCAGGAAGAAGCATCCGGAATCACTGCCGCAGAGCCGAATACAACAAACGATACTCCCACAAATGAAATTGATGCGTCATCAGAAACAAGTAATGTTTTGATCGCTTATTTTGCCGTCGCGGAAAACAGTGAGGTGGACGCCGTTTCGTCGGCCAGCGTTCGCGTAGTAGGCGGCGAGGCAAAAGGGCATATCCGTGTGCTTGCGGACGGAATACAAAACAATGTAGGCGGCGAAATGTTTTCTATACTGACTTCCACGGAATATCAAGCCGATATAAGAGAATTGATAGACTACGCGGATAAGGAGCAGAAAGAAAACGCCCGCCCTGAACTGACCTCGCATATTGAGAAATTAGACGATTATGATGTGGTTTTTATCGGATACCCCAACTGGTGGTACGATTTGCCGATGGTTATGTACAGCTTTTTCGAGGAATACGATTTTTCCGGCAAGACCATTGTTCCGTTCTGTACCCATAACGGCAGCGGGTTTTCCGACACGATTAATACAATCCGGGAGTTGGAACCGAACGCGACCGTTTTAGACGGCTTTACGACCAATGGCGATAATGTGGAGGATGTGAGCGATGATGTTGCGAAGTGGATTTCAGAGCTTGATATATAAAGCAAGGTGTTTCAGTGTGAATATGGGCGCGATTTTACTGGCTTTTGCAATCCTGCTTTCCGGTTGCTCCGTCAGTAATGCAGATGATGACATAACAGGACAAGACGTATCCGGTGGCGTTATCGGGACGGAGCCTGTGACAGCCGGCATAAATAGTATAGGCATGAACAATGAATCGGCGCTTCTGGTTCCGCAGGAGTTGGAGACGATTCCGGAAGAATACTTTTCCAGCGCAACACAGCAGGGAACGCTTGTAGAGCTATACTATGACACCTATGAATCAAAAACATATGAGCAAAAAACGCAGCAGCTTAAAAAGCGGGCCATTGTCTATCTCCCTTATGGTTACAGCGAAAATCAGAAATATAATGTATTTTACCTGATGCACGGCGGTTGGGGCAACGAAACAACGACAATCGGAACGCCGGACAATCCTTCCGCCTTCAAAAATATAATTGACAACGCGATTGCCGGGGGTGAGTTTGAGCCGCTTATAATTGTATGCCCCACCTACAATAATACAAGCCCGGAGGACAGCGCAAATTTCAGTCTGGCGCTTGAACTCTGCCGGAATTATCACAATGAACTCTTAAACGACCTCATTCCGGCAGTGGAAAGCACATATTCAACTTATGCGGAAAGCACATCGCCGGAAGATTTAACGGCCTCCCGCGACTATCGAGGTTTCGGCGGGTTTTCTATGGGTTCAGTGGCAACCTGGCGCAGCTTCCAGTATGGGCTAGATTATTTCCGTTATTTTCTGCCTATGAGCTGCGGTACCTCGTTGGACGAGGAAAACATATTTGCCGCGGCTGAGAATCACGGCCAAAGCGACTATTTTGTGTGGGTCATCACCGGAACAGAGGATTTTGCCTATGGATATGATGAGAACCGAGTGGAACTGATGCGAAATTCCCCGTATTTTACTGAGTCCGCAGGCGGGCAGAACGGGAATTTTGCATACCACGTAAAGGAAGGATATTCTCACGATGGAGCTGCCGCAATGGAATACACCTACAATGGACTGCGCCTATTCCGGAATACAGATGCAGCGCAGGCAAACCGAAGCATGAGCGAACCCTACCAAGCGACTACGAAAATATCGGAAGTTATAGGTGATCCTGCCTTCGGGGATTATGGCCGATTGATTTTTCCGGCGGATACCGGGTACTACAGCGGGAATACGCTGGGAGAGCTTAGTTTGACATGGTACGGCAATGTCAATATTGATAAGACTGTGGAAATCGTAAATTTCATGAAGAACCATGCCGAGGCGAGAGACACTATCTTCTACGATATTTATTCGGATGAAGAAAAGGCGGCCGACTCGGCAAAGGAAGACACGGGATTGTTTTTCTTCAAGGGAAAACCCGGAGAAAAATTCGCTGTGTGTAACGCCGGTGGCGGTTTTGCATTTGTCGGCGCGATGCACGACAGTTTCCCCCACGCCTTGGAATTATCGAAAAAAGGTTATAACGCGTTTGCCCTGATTTATCGCCCCGGTGCGCAGACAGCGTGTGAGGATTTAGCAAGGGCCATCAGTTTTATCTTTGAACACGGGTCGGAGCTTGAGGTGGATACAAACTGCTATTCCTTGTGGGGCGGCTCCGCGGGCGGGCGCATGGCGGCTTATCTTGGCTCATATGGCCCGGTAGCCTATGGCGGCGATGATTTGCCCCGACCTGGCGCAGTAATCATGCAATACACAGGCCACTCGGATTACACGAAAAACGACCCGCCTACTTTCGCGGTAATTGGCGACAGGGATGGAATCGCAAGCCCTACCACGATGGAGCGCCGTATAAATACGCTCAAAAGCCACGGTATTGATACGGAATTTCATTTGTACAAAGGCTTAGGTCACGGATTTGGATTAGGTATTGGCACAAATGCCGAGGGCTGGCTGAATGATGCCGTCAAGTTTTGGGAGAAACATATGCAGTAATTTAGAAGATATAGGGGGATAAAAATGCAAAAAAGAGTTTTAGGAAAAAGCGGCTTGGAAGTGTCGGAAATCGGCCTTGGCTGCATGGGCATGAGTTATGGATACGGAGAGGCCGCCGATAAGAAGGATGCCATCGCCATCATCCGCCGGGCAGTTGAAATTGGCGTGACATTCTTTGATACTGCCGAGGTTTACGGCCCTTATCTCAATGAGGAATTGGTGGGCGAGGCACTCAGGCCCTATCTCGGCCAAGTGGTAATTGCCACCAAATGCGGTATCAAGATAGTGGACGGAAAGCAGGTACTGGATGGCCGCCCCGAGGTTATTCGCAAATCTGTCGAAGGTTCTCTCAAGCGGCTTGGCGTTGATGTAATTGATTTGTATTATCTGCACCGTGTCGATCCGAACACGCCCATTGAGGATGTAGCCGAGACAATGAAAGACCTTATGAAACAGGGGAAAATCCGTCATTGGGGACTTTCGGAAGCGGGCGTTCAAACCATTCGCAACGCCCATGCCATCTGCCCGCTGGCTGCCGTACAGAGCGAATACTCCATGATGTGGCGGCAGCCGGAAAAAGAACTGCTCCCCGCGTTGGAGGAGTTGGAGATTGGGTTTGTTCCATTTTCTCCGTTGGGTAAGGGCTTTTTGACTGGCGCTATCCAAAAGGATACATCATTCATTCCAGGTGATTTCCGCAGCATTGTACCGCGTTTTACACCGGAAAATATCGAGGCAAATCAAGTGCTTGTTGAGTTGATCCGTAAGATGGCGGTGAAAAAACAAATCACGCCCTCGCAGGTTGCGCTTTCATGGGTTATTGCTCAGAAGCCTTGGATCGTCCCCATTCCTGGCACTCGCAAGATGTATCTGCTGGAGGAAAATATGAGCGCTGCCAACGTAGAGCTTTCCGCGCAGGAGGTAGCGGAATTAACCGCCGTGCTGGACTGTATGGAGATTAAAGGCGAGCGTTACCCGGTCGGTTCCGACTATGCGAAACGGGCTGGAAAATAGTTATTTTGTTTATCGAAAGGATATAAGTAGAGGAGAATAAATGATGGAATATGTAACCTTAAACAACAATATAAAAATGCCTGTTCTCGGTTTCGGAGTCTTTCAGATTACCGACCCCGCCCAGTGCGAGCAGGTGGTACTGGATGCCATCCAGAGCGGCTATCGCCTTATCGATACGGCTATGTCCTACCACAACGAAGAGGCTGTCGGGAAAGCGATACAAAAAAGCGGTGTTCCCCGCGCGGAGCTGTTTGTCATTACCAAGCTGTGGCTGGCCGACACAGGTTACGACAGAACCATGAAAGCTTTTGAGGCGTCTTTGAACAGGCTGAAACTTGAATATCTCGATCTGCACCTGATTCATCAGCCTGTGGGCGATTACTATGGTTCATGGCGGGCAATGGAGGAACTGTATAAAATAGGAGTCATTCGCGCCATTGGCGTGGCAAACTTCATGCCGGATCGCCTTGTGGATTTGGTACTAAACAACGAAATCCCGCCGGCAATCAATCAGGTGGAGGTCAACCCCTTCTGCCAGCGCGCCTTTGACCAGCAAATTATGGAGAAAAATGCTGTCCAGATTCAATCATGGGGGCCGTTCGCGGAGGGTCGCAACGGTTTGTTTGAAAATGAGACGCTGAAAACCATTGGCAGTAAATATGGAAAATCCATTGCACAGGTCGTGCTTCGGTGGCTCATTCAGAGAAATATTGTTTGCATTCCGAAGTCCGTGCATAAAGACCGCATCAAAGAGAATTTTAATGTGTTTGACTTTGCCTTGAGCGACGAGGATATGCAGACCATTGCTTGCCTTGACACAGGAAAGAGCTGCTTCTTTTCGCATCAAGACCCGGGAGTCATCGAAATGCTTTGCGGGCTGGCACGATAATGCGAAATCCACAGCCTCACAAAATTCTGCTAAAGTTCTCACACTTTTCTCACAATTTTAAGATACTCTTAATTCGATTCGAGGGTTTGCGGAAGCAGAGTGCAAGATCCTTCTGAACATTGCAACCAATCGGATGAAATTTGTGTAGCATAAGGAGAACTATCAAAAATGAAAAAAATAATCGGGATTTTTTGCGCCGCCATTATGGCATTATCTTTTACATTGGTTTGCGCGGCAAGTACCGCCCCTGACAATAAGGCGGGAGCCGGTCAAAGCGCAAGCGGTAAATCACTTATAGTCTATTTTTCCCATACCGGCAACACCGAGACCCTCGCCAACATCATCCATAAGCAGGTCGGCGGAGACATTACCCAACTTGTACCCGTTAAATCCTATCCCACGGATTATGACGCCTGCGTGGATGTTGCAAAAAAAGAGTTGGAGCAACAGGCCCGGCCAAAATTGCAGACAACGATAGCCGATATGGATTCCTATGATACGGTATATATCGGATATCCGATCTGGTGGAGTACGATCCCTATGCCGGTGGCAACCTTTCTGGAGAGTTACGATTTTTCCGGTAAGACTGTTGTTCCCTTTTGCACCCATGGTGGCAGCGGATCAGCAGACAGCGTATCCGATATAAAAAAGCTTATTCCGCAAGCTACCGTTTTGAATGGCCTTTCGGTTAGTGGTAGCAGCGCTTCCAACGCACAAAACAGTGTTACCAACTGGCTGCGGGGTATCAACCGGACAGAAACCGAGATTACAATTACCGCCGGGGATACTGTGATTACAGCGGTATTAAACAATACCACGACTGCCCGTGACATTGTCAGCGCGCTGCCTCTGACCATCAACGCGAAGGATTGGGAGGACAAGGCTTACTATGGCCGGGTTCACGGCGACATCTCTACGGGCGAAGCCCAGCATAACCAGCTACAGGCGGGCGACCTTGTCTATTGGATCAACGGCAAAGCCATGATGCTCTATTATGACGATACGAAGGATTCCAAAATAACAACCCCGGTTATTACAATCGGTAGGATCACCTCTGACCTGAAGGCGTTTGAGAACCTCGATGATGCAGTGGAAATGCGCGTGGAATTGAAACAGTAGTTTATGCCCCTTTCGTCCCTCAAGTAAAGGCTGGTTGAAAAGTATATGAAAAGATTTGTTCCGGCGTTAATGGCATCTCTAATCATGATCTCCGGATGTGCGTCGAATGCCTCTCCATCAATAAATGCTGTTTCGGAGATTTCTGACGGTTCATCCTCGTCACAATCAGTTTCAGAGAGCGAATTAACCGAAGATCCTGTAACAGAGCAGAGTATAATCCAAAACACGACCGCGTCATCCTTGCCCAGTCCGGAAGAATATGTCAAACAGGTGATTCGGGATACGGTTCCCAAGTTTTCACGACCGGATATGAGTGAGTACGAAAAGGTAAAGGCTGCTTTCGATTACCTTATTGAGATCGGCTATTACCAGCGCCCGATTGCGTTGGATGTTTGGAGGTTCCGCAGCACCGGCGGAGCGATACCCTCTTATGTGGAAACCCGGTCTTTGAGTATGCTCCTGTTTGGCTTCGGCACCTGTGAGGATTACGCGGCCTCCCTTGTGTTGCTGCTTGAAGAAATGGGCATTGAGGCGCGGTACATGACGGGACTTACTTACACCAGGGGCGGCGGATTGACCTATCATTCATGGACGCAGGCAAAGGTGGACGGAGTTTGGTATCACCTTGACAGCGAGCTGGAGGACGGCATTTCCGATGATGGTACAGTGCGTTACCGCTACTTCATGAAGGGCGACGCGACGATGAGCGCTTCCCACTACTGGGGGCAAAAGCTGATCGACTACGCCGGCAACCGGCTGCAAGCGGAACAAATTGAAGAAATCACCAATGAATATCTCGGGGAGGATTGTCCGCGGGATTATCCCACACCTGACCCGAAGCAAATTGCCGTAAATCCCCGCCCTGATGTTGACGCGCTCCGAGCGGAACTGTTGGGGGAACTGCGGGAATATGAGGAAGCCTATGGCAAGCTTACATACATGGAGCAGAATATCTTCCCGCCGGTCTTTGTGCGATATTGGCAGAACAGTAGTGAGGAGCCGGAGGACAATTACGGCAACCTTGTACGCAGCGCCGATTTTATCCGCGAATATCCAAAGATAAGGCTGCTGATCCCGCCGCCGGAAGGTGAATAGCTACGGGATGATGGAATAGATCAACTCATAAAACAGGGAGAAAATGAACGCCTATGAGCAAATATCATGGTGTCATAGCCGTGTTCTTCGCCGCGGTGCTGGCACTTTCCGGCTGTAACAGCGAAACGGTAACCAGCGGCGCATCACAGACGGAGCTCGCATCGTCCACGACATCCACGGCGTCCATTGCTTCCACAACGTCCACGTCGGAGCCGGGGCTTGCCGAAACGGATAAGGATACTTCTGTTTCCCCAACCGAACCGGAGCAAAGTTACATCGACCAAGTAGTGCGGGACACGATCGCCAAGTTTGCAGAGCCTGATATGGGCGAGTATGACAAGGCAAAAGCGGCCTTTGATTACTTGATTGAGTCCACCAGCTTAACCGAACCGGTGGGGCTGGATCTTTGGCGGATTCGTGGCGAAAACGATGAACTTCCGTCCTTTGTGGAGAACAGGAGTCTGAGTGTTTTGCTGTACGGTATTGGCATGTGCGAGGACTACGCGGCGGCGTTCACCATGCTGCTGCGGGGGATGGGGCTGGAGGCCGAGTATGTCCCGGGGCTGACCTATGCCGCCAATGGGAGCGGATTGGTTGACCACGCTTGGACCGTCGCGAAAATCGACGGGGTATGGTATCACCTCGACTGCCAGTTGGAGGACAATATTTCCCGGCACGATACAATCCGGTACAAATATTTCATGCGGAACGACGCCACGATGGCGGGCTCCCACCGCTGGGGGCAAAACCTTATTGATTCCAGGCTGCTGACAGCGGCGCAAAACGAGGAAATCGCCCGAAATTTCTTGTTTGAACCCTGTCTGCAGGATTATCCCACACCTTCCCGGCGTACATTTACCTCTGCGCCGATGCCGGATGTAGGCGTGATTAAAACGGAAATCGAGGCGGAATTCCGCGAGTATGAGAGTGTACACAGCGCGCTGGAACCGTTGGAACTCAATATAATCCCGCCGGTATTTGGTCTGGAGGGGTTCGGCCCTCCGGACTAAAAGCCGAAATGTCTTGACAAATATACGCAACATCGTTTGGGCATAAAAATTCGCCCATTGCACAAAGCAACGAGCGAATTGAGTCTGGCTTCAAGCCGGTGGTGGAGGCGCTATGAAAAAAACTGTTTTATATCTATTTTTAGTTGCAGCCTTGCTATTCACTTCCGGCTGCGGGCAGGCGGATTCCCCGGCGCCCGGTTTTACGCGGGAAGATTTGTACTTAAACATTGATGGAGCACAGTACCGCTGCAATATCAACATCGAGACGGTGATTTCGGGTCTCGGTTCGGATTATGAGTATTCGGAAGCCATGTCCTGCGACTATGACGGGCTGGATAAAACCTATATTTATGAAACCGCGGAGTTTTATACCTGGCCCATGCCGGATGGCGATTTGGTGAATGAAGTCTACACGGAAAGCCCTGCGGTGTCCACATCAAAGGGGATTTCCGTGGGCGCTACAAGAGAAGAAGTGCTGGCCGCTTACGGCGAGCACTTCGAGGACGCAAATTCCCTGTTGGTTTACAGGCTATCGGATTCCCGTGAACCGGCAGACAGC
>Ga0153945_1000227_pt1 | contig 17287 bp, 13 predicted proteins | sample TSNJ029MetaG_FD_104720 | JGI IMG/M metagenome (GOLD analysis project Ga0153945, IMG submission 104720) | Attine ant fungus gardens microbial communities from New Jersey, USA - TSNJ029 MetaG | ecosystem: Host-associated > Fungi > Mycelium > Unclassified | place: USA: New Jersey, Wharton State...
ACATTTCAAAACAATATATCAAACAAAACATTCATGGCGATCTATCAATACTTAGAGAAAAACTATTTACAACAGATCAATATAACGCAAATATCTGAGGACTTTCATATAAATGCAAGTTATTTAAGTCAACTCTTTAAAAAAGAAATGAACTGTACGTTTACGGAGTATTTAACGAATAAACGAATCGAATATTCTTGTAAATTATTGCTCGAAACGGATTTGAAAATCAATGAGATAGCGGAAATGTCCGGATTTAGTGAGTATTTCTATTTTAGCAGGGTTTTTCGCAGAATAAAGAAGTGCACTCCTACAGAATATCGTAATCCTTAAACGGTATACGTAAGGAATCTGTGGTGAAATATGCACAAATAGATTATAATAGATTTATTCAACGATTTTTGGGATGGAGGTCATATCAAATGGATAGAAGTGAAAAAATGATTGATTTTGATGAAGCTAATTTGTATGTACGTTATGTTCAGTTTATATCCGGAAAAGGAGACGACTACTATCTTCCATGGCGGATTTTATATGACAATTTTATGATTTTTGTAGTCGAGGGAACCGTTCTTTTACAGTTTGAGTCATGTGATATACATATTCACAAAAATGAATTATGTATTATACCACCATTTATCAAAAACAGACTTGCCATTCAAAGTGGAACCTATTTTGAATACTATGGGGTACATTTTGACTATTTTTATGATGATTCAAATGAATTCAATGAGGATGTATATATACCGGAGCATTTAGGGTACATAAAAGAAAATATATTTGAAATGCCAGTTGATGAAAAGCTGATTAATCGAAGTATCTATACACTAAAAAACATACAATTCCCTGAAAAAATAAAAATCAGTAATCATGTGGAGCTTAAAAACCTCAATATAAAATTAGTAGATGCATTTCAGAAAAAATCGTTTGGGCATACACTATTACTGAAATCCATCTTTTATGAAATCATTTTTTTTGTTTTAATGAATATTAAAAAAGAGATCAAAGAAGGAAGCGAAGAGCAAACAGAGATATGCAAGTACATGCAGGGATTTACAAATGAATATAATCATGAGATTGATATTGTACAAATAGCGGCTAACTATGGAATGTCTCCTAAAAAGTTTCGTGCTGTTTTTAAGAACATTACGCTGAAGACTCCCAAGGAGTATATTATTCAAAAAAAATGGTGAAAGCAAAAGAATTGCTGCAGACTGGAAAATATAACGTAAGTGATGTTGCGTATATGGTTGGATATGATGATGTTTTCTATTTTAGTAAGTTGTTCAAACGAAAAATGGGCAAATCGCCCAAAAACTATATAAAAAGTGATGGAATATAGTCGAAAATCCTAAATGTACAAAAATCAATACATTTTGTACATGTATAAATTATTCTTAAGATTGTATATTGAATATGTGCATTTCGCAACTTCAACAATATCACAATTTTAAGGAGAAAAGGAAGGAGTAGATTATGAAAAGCAATAAGATTTTAAAAATGATATCCATAGCTTGTGTACTTGCTATTCTGACATCCATGACAGCTTGTTCAGGAGACAGCTCGGGAAAAGATACCAGCGACACTGCATCTAATACGAGTGATACCGGCAATATGAATGACACTGGGGATACAGGTGCCGAAACAGAAAATAATGGTAAATCCGGGCTAATTACGATTACTACAGTAGTTTCGCTGGATGATACCATGCAGGCTATGGTAGGAACCAACCCGGATGTAGCAACCAATAATAACTGGTATAACGGATATAAAGAAGACCTGGGAATTGAGGTGGTAAATGTATGGTCTGTACCAGCCACACAATATGATGATAAACTAAATGCCCAGATTGCTGCAGATGATTTACCGGATGTATTTAAGGTAACAGCAGATCAGCTAAAAACATTGGTAGAGAATGGGATGGTTATGGATATGACCCAGGTTTTCTCTGATTACGCATCAGATTTCACATTAGAGATGATGGAAGCGGATGACCAGGTTGGTCTAAGCCAGGCAACTTATGATGGCAAATTAATGGCACTTCCCTGTGCGCAGGGTAATACCGGTATCATGCCGGTTATGTGGATTCGACGTGACTGGATGGATAAGTTAGGATATGAAGCACCCAAAACAATGAAAGAATTAGAGGCATTAGCACTTGCTTTTGTGACAGAAGATCCTGATGAAAATGGTGCCGATGATACATATGGCATTGCGTTAAGCAATGATCTTTATAGCAGCGATCTCTGTGATTTAACAGGTGTTTTTGCAGGATTTGAAGCTTATCCCGAGGGGTGGATAGAGCAGGACGGAAGTATCGTATCAGGGTTCATACAACCAGAAGTGAAGAATGCATTAGAAACAATGTCTGTATGGTATCAGGAGGGAATCTTTGATCCGGAGTTTATCGCAAAGGATTCATCGAAAGTCGCAGAGGATATTATTTCCGGAAAAGTAGGTATTTCCTTCGGCAGCCATTGGAACGCTTTTTGGCCATTTCAAGATGCATATAATTATGACATGGAAGCAGATTGGGTACCTTATGCGCTGCCGACCGAAACTGGAGAATTGGCACAAATAATGGTAAATGGAAGTGCAGTTGATTTTTATGCGGTAAATGTAAAGTGTGAAAATCCAGAAGCAGTCGTGGAAATGTTCAATTATTTTTATGCAAAAGACTGTGCATTATCTCCTGATTATGATTCTACCTTCCACATTACCAGTTCCCTGCAGTTGAGCAACCCGGAACAGTCCTTTGTGTGGGCAGTTATTAAGACGAACTATGCAGAGCAGAATACATTTATTCACAGAGGATTGATGGCGTATTTTAATGGAGATGAGACGCAGATTGAAAATCCATGGGTTTCTGATAATGTGATTAATGTAGAGAAGTTTCAAGAGGATCCGATTGGAAATAGTATGCATTGGTCGGATAATATGTGGTCTGGTCCAGAAGGTGCCTTCTCCATTGTTAATTCCTATATAGATAATAAGCAAACACTGCAAAATCTCTATATATTAGGAAATACAGAAGGAATGTCTCAGTATAAAGTAACATTAGATCAACTCACAGAAGAAACATATACCAAGATAATAAGCGGCAGTCTGGATATATCTTCATTTGATGATTATGTGACACAGTGGAAGGCTCTTGGAGGAGATGAAATAACTGCTGAAGTAAATGAGGCGATCAGTAACTAATAGAAGGAGTGGCAGTACCGCGAGTCAGTACACCATTACTGCGATATTCGCATAATACTATACTGGCTTGCGGCACTGCATAGATATATAAGCAGAATTAAGATGAGGGATCAGATGATGAAGAAAACGAAATTAAACCATTTTCGGATGAACTTTAAGAAACAATGGATCTTACATGTAATGCTTATTCCCATGGTTCTCTTATTAATAATTTTTTCGTATTATCCCATGACAGGGATACTAATTGCATTTGAAAAGTATAATCCAACACTGGGCTTCTTCAAATCTCCCTGGGTGGGTCTTAGTAATTTCGAGTATATTCTAAAGCTGCCCAATACAAAACGGGTATTATATAATACGGTATATATCGCTCTTATGAAGATAATATTAGGAATGATCGTCCCGATTTTCTTCGCATTAATGTTGGATCTGGTAAAGCACAGTGGTTTTAAACGAAGCATTCAAACATTAATCTATATTCCATATTTTCTGTCCTGGGTTGTATTATCAGGAATTCTAATTGATGTATTATCTCCATCAAACGGAATTGTTAACGAATTACTAGGAGTGTTCGGAGCAGAACCAATATTTTTTCTGGGAGATGAGAAGCTATTTCCCAATGTCCTGATCATAACAGATGTATGGAAAGGATTTGGATACGGAACGATCATCTATCTGGCTGGAATTACCTCCATAGATCCCACATTATACGAAGCAGCAAAGATGGATGGTGCAAATCGATTTAAGCAGATGCGTCACATTACAATACCATGCCTGGTACCGATTATTATACTTATGGCAACACTTAGTATGGGCAATATCTTAAATGCCGGTTTTGATCAGGTGCTGAATCTTTACAATCCTGCTGTGATGACGACGGGGGATATTATAGATACTTTTGTGTATCGTATCGGCTTGCAAAATAGCCAATATGGAATTGCCAGTGCAATGGGATTATTTAAATCACTTGTATCTTTCCTCTTTATTTCCGTGGGATATTGGCTGGCCTATAAATTTGCGGATTATCGTATCTTTTAGGAAGGAGGAGCTAAATTGAAAAGCAAAAAGACAGGCAGAAAAAGAATAAAGCAAGGAAGTATTGTATTTGATATAATAAATTATATTTTTTTGGCGGCAGTTGCATTTTTATGCCTGCTTCCTATTGTTAATGTATTGGCAATCTCTTTTTCCAGTTCCGCTAAAGCAGCTGCAGGTTTGGTAAAACTGCTTCCATTGGATTTTAATATCCAATCCTATAAATATGCATTAACGAAACCACAGTTTCTTAGTTCCTTTTTAATATCAGTTCAGCGGGTCATATTAGGCGTGGTTGTAAATATGTTTTGTACAATTGTAACGGCATATCCTTTATCAAAAAGTGCAAAAGAACTATCGGGCAGAAACATATATGCATGGTTCATGTTTATCACAATGATCTTTTCGGGAGGTCTTATTCCACAATTTATGGTGGTGAAACAATTGGGATTAATGGACTCCATCTGGGCACTTGTATTACCAGGAGCAGTTCCGGTATTTAATGTAATTATATTGATGAATTTCTTTAAACAGCTCCCCAAAGAGATTAGTGAATCGGCAGTTATGGATGGGGCAGGACATCTTACGATTCTATGCAGATTATACCTGCCATTGTCCAAACCTTCTCTTGCAACTATTGTACTATTTGTTGTGGTAGGGCATTGGAATGAATGGTTTAACGGAATGCTGTATATGACTTCACCACTAAAGTATCCTCTTCAAACATATCTGCAATCCATTATAGTGATACGTGATTCTTCTACACTGGCAGGTGCATCGAAAGAAACCTTAGAAATGCTAAGTACCGTTTCCGATAAAACATTAACATCGGCACAGATCTTTATTGCCGCAGCCCCCATCTTACTGATCTATCCATTCTTACAGAAGTATTTTATGAAGGGATTGACCATTGGAAGTGTAAAAGGCTAAAATAATTACAGGAGAAAATTATATGAATAAATATGATGTGGCGGCCTATATATGGCCCGCTTATACAGGTGATGAACCAAGAACCCACATGTTCTGGCCGGAAGGAATGGGAGAGTGGCAGTCAGTTAAGAATGCGGTTAAAAAATTCCCCGGACATGATTGGCCGCGTAAACCCTTGTGGGGATACGTAAATGAGGCAGATCCATACGTGATGGAGATGCAGATAGAAGCAGCGGTGGATCATGGTGTGAATGTATTTATATATGATTGGTATTGGTATGATAAGCGGCCATTTTTAGAGCAATGCTTAAATAACGGTTTTTTGAAAGCAAAAAATAATCACAAGATGAAGTTCTATCTTATGTGGGCAAATCATGATGCACAAAATCTATGGGATATTCGTCTCTCTCATAGCCCTGAAAATGTAATCTGGGGAGGTGCAGTAGACAGGAGTGAGTTTGAGAGGATATGTCACCGTATTATAGAAACATATTTTATGCATCCAAATTATTATCACATTGATGAAGAACCGGTATTTATGATATATGACATTGTCAACCTGATGCGCGGACTGGGTGGTAAAAAAAACACAGGAGCAGCATTAGAGTGGTTTCGGCAAGAAACAATCAGAGCAGGATTCAAGGGTCTTCATCTGCAGCTGGCTTCCTGCAGCGGACATACCTTAAATCTGTCAGGCTTAGATGGTAAGGCAGAGGAGCCTACCAGAGAGCTCTGTATAGAAATGGGATTCAGCAGTGTGACGCATTATCAATTTGCTCACTTTGTAGATGTGGATCGAGATTACATGGATATATTAGAGGATGTAAAAAAAGAGTGGACAATTGTGGATAAGAAATATGCCATCCCTTATTATCCGCATATCTCGGTAGGATGGGACAATAATCCGAGATTTCAGGGGTTTCGGCCAGGCATTGTGAAAAATGCGACTCCTCAAAATATCGAAAAGGCACTTCAAATGGCCAGGGATTATGTGGATTCCCATCCGGAGCAAACGCCGCTTATTACGATTAATAGTTGGAATGAATGGACTGAAACCAGCTACCTGGAACCAGATGACCTCTATGGATATGGATATTTAGAAGCAATCAAAAAAGTGTTTGAAACTAAAAACTAACTGTTGGGATTTTTTTGCGAATTAATACATGTCAATAACACCCTCGCTCTTGCTTTTTCGATAGCTGCTGGGTGTAAGACCTGTATTTTTTTTGAAAATTCTGCTAAAATATTTTTCATCTTTATAACCAACATCAAAAGCTATCTGCTGAATAGAATTTGAAGTAAGGAGAAGATACTCTTTTGCCTGATTTATTCGACTCTGCGTGCAATAGTTACTAAAAGAGATCCCGACAATATCATGAAAACAGCGGCTAAAATAAGTATAACTCATATGGGCGTTTCGTGCTATCTCAGTTGTATCAATTGGTAAGAAAAAATGTGTGTCGATGTATTGTTTTGCCAGGAGGATACTTTTCGTTATCTCAGAAGGATATCTGTTTTTGCTATCGATCAGGTCTGTTTTTTCGTATATTTGAATCAGCCAATTTTCCACCTCTGACCAATGCTGAAATGAGGATGGAAGTTCGAGTGTTTGACCAGCCATTTTACTGTAGGATGTATTCCATACATTCTCCAAAGTAAGCAGTAAATGATAAAGCTGTGAAAATTTCAGTTTGCTATTTTTCAAGTCAAGCTTAATTTTATCAAATAGTTCGTTTTCATGTATCCAGTTCAGGGATACCCAATCCCTTTTCAACGTTTCGAAAGTAGTATTATCTATAATATATATATTTTCTTGTAATTCATATGCTCTTTTATGATTTATTTTACGAACTGGTTGGTAATCGTAAAAAAATTGATCATTTTTATAATTACGCAAGAGTTTTCCTAATTGTGTATATGTTAAGTCGTTGACATCAGAGATTCGGAGCAGCATTATATTTGAAAAGTTTTCAGGGAATACGAATTCGTGACGGTTATCGGTAAACACCCAAACACCGGGTATAATTTCGTATATATCTTGAAAATCAACCAACTCGTTCAACTCCCAGAATTGAAAAATACTTTCATCGGTTTCAGGCTCCATTCCCACTGTTACAAGAGCATAAATATTAGAATACAAAATCTTGCTTTCCTTCCATTTTGGATTAGAAGATTTTTGAATTGAAGAATTTTTTTTAGAGATACTTGCTTTAATGCGTTCAAGAATGGAATCAAAATCTTCCTGATCAAAATGTGTTTTAACAATATAATCAATAGCTCCCAAACGAAGGACTTTTTGGATGTATTCAAATTCGGTATGAACCGTAAGTACTACATAGTTAAGGTTAGGATAAAGACTTCTTGCTTTAGATATAAAAGTAATACCGTTCATAATTGGCATATCCAAATCAACTAATGCTAAATCAACCTCATTAGAACATAGAAATTCCAAAGCCTTTTTTCCGTTAGAGGCTTCTCCAACAATTTGCATATCATGTTTGTCCCAGGGCATAAGAGACTGGATACCTTTTCGTGTTATAATATCGTCATCAATTATAAGGATTTTCAGCATAATAACCACCACCTCCCAGCTTGGGAACCGTAAGCACAATACTAGTTCCCTGATCATAAATACTGGATATATCAAAATGATAATTTCCATTGTAAAAATCATTCAGGCTTTGAACTACATACTGTAAGCCGATACCATAATGTATCGGTTTTGGAGTTTCAATAGAGTGATCATCAATGTTTGAAGAAGATTTTATATTAGTGAGATTCTTGAGTTCCTGTAGTTTATCTGGACTCATACCGGCACCGGTATCACATATTTTTATTTCAATATCCGAATAAACATATACCTCTAAAATAATATCCATGTGTTCACGGTAGCCATGAGTAAGAGAATTTTCAACCAAAGGTTGTAAGAGAAACTTGGGGCAGGGGTAGTTTAATGTTGTCTCGTGAGGAAATGCGTGTACTTCAAAATTAAAAATATAACGAACCTGTTGTAAGGTGATATATTCCTGGAGTGCAGCAATTTCATTCTGTAAATTTGAAGAAGAGCTTTGTTTATCTAAGTTATAGCTTAATAAGTGGGACAATGACTGCGTTATTTTATCAATTTCTACTTGATTATTCATGAGTGCCATCCAATGAAGCGTATTTAGTGTATTCAATAAAAAATGTGGATTGATTTGTGACCTTAGTTTTTCCAATTGAATTTTTGAGTGCAGTTTTTCTTGTTTTATGATGGTCTCAATCATCTCACGTATTTGCTTCTGCAATACAGTAATTTTCTGCATAATATGATTGTATTCAGGGATAGAAGACTGAACCCGGTCGGCCGGGATATCATCAGACAGCAGAAAGTTTAATTGTGTATCAAAAAGTCGCAGTGGGTGCCAGATACTTTTCCAAAAGTAAAAAGTCATTATTCCGACCATGATAAAGATAAGTATTGTACAAATGACAAATTCGCGTACTGCAAGACTAAAGTCTTTTGTATATGCAGAATCTGGGATGATGATATGGGCAAACCATCCTTGTGAACTTTTTTGACTAAAAATATGATAATTCAGATTAGAATTATCGGTCAAAATGTGTTGAATATCTTTACTATCAAAACTTGATGGGAGAGTATTGTAAAGCATATCACCATCAGTATTTGTAAATAAGAGATAGGCGGATTTATACGCCACATTTTGAAAAGGTTTACTTAATGAATAATATCCGGACTCAAGTGATAAAGTAATTATAGCACCATTTGGAAGAGATTCGGTTCGATTTAATACTAAAACCGGATTGCTAATAAATGAACTTTGGCTCTGGCAAGGGCCCTGGAAGCAAAAGGCGGCATCTTGATACATTACAGGATAGGTGTCAAGCTTGGCATCTACAGGCAGACTATGATAGAGATAATCCTCATTATTCTCATTATAGAAATAAATCAGCGCAATATCCGTATTGGATAGTGTTAATGTATATATTGTATCAAGTAATTCATCATAAACATTGAGTTTGGCATACTTGTTGTCAGTAGTAATATAGTCCATAAGTTGATCTTGAATATCGGCATTTCCTATTAGCTGCTGTGAGGTCAGCGTAAGATTCCATTGCAATTTCTCAATCGTATCGCAGGTTTCGGCAAGTAAGCGATTATAGTCATCATTTAGACGTTCTTCGGTAAAGCGTGAAACAAAACGCCTCCCAACAAAGGTATAGCTGCATACCATTAATACGACTATACCAAAGAAGAAAATAATTATTCGGATTTTTAATGAAAAATATTTTTTAATAAAGTTCATGATTCTCTCCTATGGATAGTTTATATTAATTATATCTTTGCCCAAAATCAAAGTCAATATAACATCATTACGCATAGGTAGATTATTATATTTAATAAGTGGATATTTTTGAAAAATGAAAAGATGTAAAATAAAATCCTCTCCCTTTTGTTTGTATTAAACCAACGCAGAAAGTAGAGATAAATAGTATAATAATTTTATCAACTAACCAGAAAGGTAGGAGGAGATAGTATGAAATTGAAAAGATGCATGGCAATTATCCTGGCAGGTACGATGGCTGTGACCGGTTTAGCCGGCTGTAGTAATCAATCAAATGAGAAAGAAGAAAGTACAGATATTGCACAGGACAATCTTCCGGTCGATGAAGATGGTAATATAAGTCCGTTCGGAAAGTATGAGGAGCCGATTACGGTCGAGATTGTGCAATCCATTAATCCAACATCAGAATTGCCTGAGGGAGATTCCACGACGGATAATTATTACACCAGGTATGTAAAAGAAAATATGAATATTGATATCAGTATTAAGTGGCAGGCGGCTGATGCAGATTTCACGCAGAAATTCAATTTGGCAATTGCTGCCAATGATTTGCCGGACGTCATGGTAGTGAGTGCCAGTGATTTTATAAAGCTGAAGAAATCCGACTTGATCGAGGATTTAACACCTTATTATAATCAGTTTGCGTCTGATACCATAAAAGCAGATATTGATGCTACCGATGGTATGGCGATAGAAGCGGCTTCAGTGGATGGTAAAATATATGGACTTCCGGGAGTAAACGCCGAAGGTGACAGTTATAGCTTGATGTGGATCCGTCAGGACTGGCTGGATGAATTGGGATTAGAGGTGCCGAAAACAATCGAGGAAATGGAAACGGTTGCAAAAGCATTTGTTGACAATCAAATGGGTGGAGATCATACGGTTGGCGTTCTCGCAGCTTCTTCTGGCTCAGCGCTGTATAGCGACTTTATTTCTCCCCTTGATAAATTGTATAAACTTGATGGTATTTTCCAGGCGTATAAATCATGGCCGGGCTTCTGGATAGAAGAGGAAGAGGGAAATGTAGTGTATGGTTCCATTACATCGGAAACAAAAGAGGCTTTGTCAAAGCTTCAAGAGATGTATGAGAATGGGATCCTGGATCAGGAGATTGGAATTCGTAAAAGTGCAGATGAAGCATGGAAAAGTGGGCAGGTGGGTATTTTATTCTCACCATGGTGGCATGGGTATATGATTGCCGAAGCAGCAATAAACGATCCGGATGCAGAGTGGATGGCATATGCGGCACCGGTAGCCGAGGATGGGAAGTGGTATCCAAAAAAGGGAACTCCTACAACGGGTTTTGTCGTTGTACGTAAAGGTTACGAGCATCCGGAAGCTGCGATTCTTTTCAACAATTTTTTGCGAAGAGATGAGGGGATATTCGCTATCGAAACAACGCTCACGGTAGGATACTACCCAGGACGTATCGTAGTTGCGGCAATAGATGAGATTGAATTTTCGGCTGAAGTTCTGCAAAAATATATGAATGGTGAAGAAGTCCCGGAATACGATCCTGTTTCCTATAAACTTTTGGATGCTGATATAGAGTCGCTAAAAGAAGTAAAGGACGAACCTTATGATGATCTTAGCATTGAAACATGGCATATGGATCACCCCAATTTTGGAAGACTATATTCTTTGCTGGTTGGGACCAGTGCAGTTTTGCAGGCAGAAAAAGAAGGAATTATTAATAAACAATACAGTTTAACATATCAACAGACTGAAACAATAGAAAAGAAATGGACCAATCTGAAGAAGAAAGAAGACGAAACATTTCTGAAGATAATTATCGGAGAAGAATCGATAGACTATTTTGATACCTTTGTGGAAGAATGGAAAGCTGAAGGCGGAGATGAAATAACGGCAGAGGTACAGGCATTAAGTGAAAAGTAATTCATTTAACTGTATAGCAAACGAAGATAAGAGCAGTCGTAATAGCGGCTGTTCTTATCTTAAAAAGAGGAGTGAAATAATTGAGAAAAAGAAAAAACCACGTTTTAACATCTAAAGCAGGGAGCTATTGGCTGATGGTAATACCAGCTCTGGTTTGGCTGATTTTTATCAATATTGTACCAATGTTTGGTATTGTGATGGCATTTCAGGATTTTAATCCCGGAAAAGGGATTTTACATTCGGACTTTGTGGGATTAGAAAATTTTGCCTATATGTTTAAAATGAAGGATGTAGGACAGATTTTTAAGAATACGATTATCATTGCAGTCGGTAAATTAATATTGAATATTGTGGTGCCTGTTATTTTTGCTTTACTTCTGAACGAGATTAAAAATATTTTTTTCTCCAGAACGATTCAAACAATTGTATACTTGCCTCATTTTATATCCTGGGTTGTAATGGGCGGAATTCTTTTAGATGTATTTGGATTATATGGTCCGGTTAATAAGATACTGCTTTCTCTTGGGCAGGACAGGATCGCTTTTTTTAGAATTTCGGGATTATTCCGAACGCTTGCGGTGGGAACCGATGTATGGAAGGAGTTTGGCTTTAATGCGGTGGTATATCTGGCTGCATTAACAGGAATTGATCCGGCTTTATATGAAGCGGCTGCGATTGATGGCGCCAGCCGGTGGAAAAGAATGATACATATCACATTGTCAGGGTTAAAACCGATTATTGTATTGATGTCTATTCTGGCTCTGGGGAACATCCTCAACGCTGGTTTTGATCAGATATACAACATATACAATCAGGCGGTATATTCTACAGGTGATATTATCGATACATGGGTCTTTCGTGTGGGATTGAATGACATGCAGTTTTCTATTGCAACAGCAGTCGGGCTTTTGAAATCTGTAGTCGGATTCATTCTGATTTCGAGCTCTTACTATATTGCATATAAAAAAGCAAATTACAGAATTTTTTAGGAGGGATGATAAGTGGTAGAGAAAAAAACAATAGGATCAGTGGTAATAAAGCTATGTTTTGTCATTATCCTGGTTATATTAGCACTCAGCTGTTTCCTACCGTTACTTTATAACCTTGCGGTATCATTAAGTTCTAAAGCGGCGGCAGAAGCGGGGATGGTGGGATTTTGGCCGGTAGATTTCACTTTAGATGCATATAAAGAAATAATGAAAGACAGTAACTTTCTCATGTCTTTTGCGGTATCGGTAAAGAGAGTACTGGTTTCATTGGGAATCACATTGCCGGTTCTTATTCTGGCGGCATATCCATTAGCGAAGAGTAAACAGGAATTCGCTCCGAGAAATATAGTTTTATGGATATTTGTATTCTGTATGCTTTTTTCTGGCGGTACCATTCCATGGTACATTGTAATGAAAAATTATAATTTGATGAATAGTATATTCGGCCTTGCAATATGCGGTGGAGTTCCGGTGTTTAATCTCATTTTGATGGTCAATTTCTTTCAGGGAATTCCAAGGGAGTTAGAAGAAGCCGCGATGATTGATGGAGCAGATCCGTGGTATATTTTAATGAAGATAATAATTCCCTTGTCAAAACCGGTTATTGCAACAATTGCTTTGTTTACGATTGTAACCCAATGGAATGATTTTTTTCAGGGTTTGGTGCTATCGACCGGATCAGAATACTATCCACTGCAAACCTATATAAAACAATTGGTATTCCAGTTAGATGCTTCGCAGATGACACAAGAGCAGATAAAACAAATGACTAGTATGTCAAATACGACATTAAATGCGGCGAAAATATTTATTTCCATGGTGCCTGTGCTCTGTATTTATCCATTTTTGCAGAAGTATTTTGTAAAGGGCATTACATTAGGCAGTGTAAAAGGGTAGGGGATGCTTATGCAAGATAATTGGACTAAATATATAGAGAAATTTAATCGTAATGATGAGGAAATTTACTCTCAGATGTTTCCTAATGGGGAGGCATTGAATTGGATTGAAGCAGAAGTGCCTAAATTCGAATGCCCAGATAAAATAATTGAGGAAACCTACTATTTTCGTTGGTGGACTTTTCGAAAGCATATTAAAGAAATCCCAGAAGGCAGAATTATTACTGAATTTTTACCAGATGTATATTGGGCAGAACCTTATAACTCAATTAACTGTGCCAGCGGTCATCATATCGCAGAGGCTAGATGGCTAAAAAAGGATAAAAAGCTAGTAAGAGAATATATAGATTTTTGGTTAAGAGGAAAAGGTAATGTAACGTCATATTCCTCATGGCTTATATATAGTATATATCAATATGCCCTTGTATCAGATAATAAAGAATATGTTCTCGACTTCTTGCCAGAAATGATTAAATATTATAAAACAGTAGAAATCAGCAATTTTACAAAGTATGGATTGTTCTGGTCATATGATGACAGAGATGGAATGGAAATGTCAATAAGCGGAAGTGGATTACGACCTACATTGAACAGCTATATGTATGCCAATGCATACGCACTGGCCAGGATATCAAAATGGGCTGGTGATAAAGAAATAATAAAAGAATATGAAAGTAAAGCATTAGAACTGAAAAAAAAGATATGTGAATTCTTATGGGATGAAACAGATGAATTTTTCAAAGTGGTTCCTCAGAAAAATAAGATACAAAAAATTGACAGCTTTTCCTTTGAAGATATCTCCGTGGCTCATAATGTTAGAGAAGCAATTGGTTATATTCCGTGGGAATTTTCTATTCCGAATACAAAGCATGATATTGCCTGGAAGTATTTAAGTGATAAAAGATACTTTAAGGCTGAATATGGTCCTACAACTGCCGAGCGCAGACATCCAAAATTCATGGAATCCAACCCAGACCACGAGTGCATGTGGAATGGATCGTCATGGCCGTTTTCAACCACGCAAATCTTAAATAGTATGATTATAATGCTCCAGCAGGGAAGAAGGGAATGGGTAACGGAGGAAGAATTTCTGGAGTTAGTACATATTTATGCTAATAGTCATTATAGACGAAATAAATTTGGTGATTTAGTGAATTGGATTGATGAAAGTATTGATCCGGATAACGGAGAGTGGATATCGCGTAATTGTTTAGAAAAATGGGGATGGCGAGAAGATAAAGGCGGATATGAGCGAGGCAAAGATTATAATCATCCTGCATTCTGTGATGTGGTAATCCGTGGAATATGTGGTATCGAGCTTAATGAGGAAAGACGTTTATGCATTAATCCTCTGATACCAAAAGGGAAATGGGATTACTTTATGTTAGAAGAACTTCCATATAAAAATCACAAAGTTACTATAGGATATGATTGTGATGGAATACGCTATCAAAAAGGAAAAGGATTATGGGTAGAGTTAGACGGAAAGGTTATTGGTCAATCTGCTTCCCTCTCTAAATTAAGTGTTGGGTTGGAAAATTAATGTATATGAAGGAGGTCTCAATGAGCAAAATAATATTTCCTAAAGATTTTCTTTTTGGCGTCGCTACAAGTGCCGCCCAGGTAGAAGGTGCTGCCTTAGAGGATGGAAGAGGCATGTCTATATGGGATGAATTTGCAAGGCATTCTGGGAATATCAAGGATGGAACAATACCTGATGTGACATGTGATGTATATCATTCTTACAAAAGTGATTTACAGCTTGCGAAGGATCTGAATATTCAATCTTTTCGTTTTTCATTTTCATGGTCAAGAATATCGGAATTCCTATCTACATTACAGAGAATGGTACCTGTAATTGTAATGAGGATGTAACTATAGATGGAAAAGTACATGATAAGCAACGAATTAAATATCTGAAAGGCTTCTTATCATGGATACATAAGACGATAGAAGAGGGGGCTGATATCAGAGGTTATTATGCATGGTCACTTCTGGATAATTGGGAGTGGAATTCAGGGTATGATTCTCGCTTTGGACTGGTGCGAATGGATTATGATACACAGAGAAGAATCTGTAAGGATAGTGGTTTGTGGTATAAAGAAATCATTGCTCATCGTGGTTTTGAAGTAGTGTAATGACTGGTTGTTAATCACAATAGGGATTGATTTCATCTGATCCGTAGCCATAAGTCACAATTCCTCTGCCGCTTGTATCATAAGCCTGGAATAGTTCAGATTCACCATCAAACCTTCGTTCCAGATTCTCCTTGCAGATTTCATTATTTTCTGAACTGGAGTAAATTGCCGGACTTCCACCCATTGACATAGAGGGTATTTGATTCGGTTTAGAATAAAAAAAGCATGTCATTTATTTGGAAACAACAGATTATTGTACCTACGAGGTAGCAGCTTTAGTAGGGTATCCGAATGCGCAATACTTTAGTGTTATGCTTAAAAAATATATGTGTCAGACACCAACAGAGTATAGGGCATCGTTTCAAAATGGAAGTGAATCCTAAGAATCACCCCAGGGTTTTCAGCTGCCCTGGGGTAATCCCCTCGTATTTTTTAAACCAACGGTTCAGGGTAGCCGTATTGGTATAGCCTACAGCCGCCGCCGCATCATTAATCTTCATGTCTTCATCCATAATCAAGTGTTTAAATTGCCGGATTCTTTTCTTATGAATGGTATCAATGATACTGCTCCCCTTGGCATCCTGATAAAGGGCAGACAGATATTTGGAATTCATCCCAAGTTGGTTGGCAATAAACATAATATTCAGATTCTCATCATAAAGGTAGGTATCAATCACCTGATCAATCTTAGGCACCCAGGTATTCTCATTTGTACTTTCGGCAGCGGATTGTATTGCTGTGCAGATTTTACGCGTAGCCTCCAACAGGATATGGCGTAGTTTATCAAAAGAGTTTGCATGAATCAGGCGGTCTACATAGCGGTTAAGATCATTGCTGAGTGTAGAAAACGAATCAGAAGAAAATTGGTTTTTCGCTTTTATCACAGAGCACATGATATCACATACAGCACATTTTGCGTTTTCAAAAGAGATATTAGTGCCAGCCAGCTCATCCATCAACATATTTACAAGAGTAACAGCCGGTTCCTTTTGGCCTGACTGGATAAGATAAATAAGCTGCTGTTCTGAGTTGGATGGATAGTGATATCTGGAAAGATCGGTGGTCTTGACATCTTCAAAATACACAATAAGCACATTTTTATTCATAATAGCATAGGACAGGGAGGCAAAGGATTCCTGTCCGGCAGTAGTTAAATCCGTAATATCCGTATGCATAAGGCTTGTGGAAAAACGGCATTGGAAATCATGATTATTCAGATTTTCCGAAATCTGACGAATGGCAGACTTAATCTGCGTTTGCCAATCCTCCGCAAGGGCATCATTGAATCCTATGATACATGTGGAAAAGCCATCCACAACCGTATTGGTGATATTACAATTAAGTCCCAGCAGTTCCTGAAGTTTTTGGCATATCTGAACTTCAAAAAAGGAAAGCCAGGTACTTTCCATAAAAGCATCATGCTCTGCATTCCATGTGGTACTAACATCAGTTACGGACATGAGCACAATATAGTTGCTTAACAGTACATGGGTTTCCATATCATTGATGAAATGTTCGTCCATATCCAGTATGGATATGTCACCTTTCAGAAGACGTCCTAGATAATAAGAATATATGGTTTTATTCTGTCTCTGCACAACCTGAGCTATGGATTTGTGCTCAGAGTATATTTTATTAATTGCATTGGTTACATATTGATATTCATTCAGACTGTTTTCGGCAGAGTCATCTGAATGAGCCTGAATGGTTAAAATTAGCTTTTCAAGCGGAGAATAGTTGTGTTTTGCCAATAGTATAATCAGCAATCCGCCACCTGCCAGACAACAGATCAGAGAAATAGTAATATAATTGCGCAAATAAATAAGCTTGGCAGAGGCAATTGCTTCAGGCAGTGC
>Ga0153945_1000228_pt1 | contig 17264 bp, 8 predicted proteins | sample TSNJ029MetaG_FD_104720 | JGI IMG/M metagenome (GOLD analysis project Ga0153945, IMG submission 104720) | Attine ant fungus gardens microbial communities from New Jersey, USA - TSNJ029 MetaG | ecosystem: Host-associated > Fungi > Mycelium > Unclassified | place: USA: New Jersey, Wharton State...
CTCAATGCCTTTTATATGATCTAAATCCCAATGCGAAAGTACGATCATTTCTGGTATATGCAAAAATTCAGAACTGGGTCTTTTATAAAAGTTATCCAAATCATATTTAAAGGATTTATCTTTTTTATGTGACATTGAAGCGCCAATATCAAACTTAACCCTGGTCATTTCACTTTCTGCGGAAATAAAATTGATATTAGTGTTAAGTCCAGAACCAACATTGAAGCATGTAAAATCTATTTCCTTAATGGCATTTGGAAAAAGATTGTCAACCCTATCTGAAAGGTTACGTAGATTTTCATTATCCACAATGTTGCTATAAGATAATCCAAGCCCATCATCGGTAATATCTTTTTGTTCGCAGATTATTTTTAGCTTTGCATGCACTTCCTTTGGTGTGCTGGCACTAAAGAAAAGGTCGCCATAAATAAAATCATCTTGTAATTCATTCGGATATATTCTAAAATCATCTTCAGCCAAAATAAGCTCCAGTTTAAAATAGTTTTGATGCTCATAACAATCCGCCAAAAAATCACGGATTTCTGCTGAGGCTACAACGTTTCCCTCTAGACAGAAAAGATAAGGGCGCAAATTTATCCGAATTTGTTCCAATGCCAGCTGTGGGTTCTCAAAAATATCAATAACCAATTGATTTCTTCTGACAAAATAATTAACATTTTCTATTCTTGCGTTATAATGCTCTCTCAATCTATTTCTATTCGTTTCTGAACGCTCATCTCTATATGATATAAGCGACGTTAAGAATCCGTCATTCGAAAAGAATAAAGCATTATGCTCTATAAACATTTGGTTTTTCAAAGATAAATCGATGAAAAGTGTATCACCATTAGGGTCATCTTCTAATCTTGTTATCCTTCCCCATAAAATTCCTTCTTCAAATGGTGTGTAATATTCAAAATAGTCTATTCGATCTTTATTCAAAAAACTCTCCCTCTGCTAACTTTTCAATTACGAATTATTAGTCTTATGCCCATCTTGTCAAAAAAATCAGATTCCTATTATATAAAAATCAACACTTGATTTTATGTCAGCAACTATTCATTATAGCCATAATTATATCCATTACGTTATAAACATAATGGAAAACTCAAAAGTTTGATTATTCCGGAACTGTTTGAGCCTCCTGTCCGGATTTTGAGAGCCACCGTTCCGGAAGGTGAGATCCCGTCAAAAATGTTGATTTTGAGTCAAAATGATACTAGGAAGACCAGTACTAAAGGCGGCTAACGCCCCCACTAAAGTGGCTTTGGCCTTGACAAACACTGTTCAACCGGGTGATGAGCAGGCGAGCAAAATCAACCTGCCTCTTTCAGAATCCTTCTAGTAATTGGTTACACAGTTTTTCTAGTGTAAAATCCCTTGATTCAGGTTTAAGTTGACATTCCCAAATCACAATTACTTTCCATCCATTTGCTTTGAGTTCTGCCTGTTGCCTTTTATCTCTTTCGACGGTAGTTTCAATTTTCTGTTTCCAAAACTCGACATTACTTTTAGGCCATACAAAATATTTACAGCCTTCATGTTTATGCCAAAAGCAACCATTCACAAAGATACACGTACTATACTTTGCCAAAACAACATCTGGTTTACCAGGTAACTTTGCAACATTTTTCCTATATCTGTATCCATGTGAGAACAAATACTTACATACAATCTCTTCTGGTTTTGTATTTTTCCCCTTAATACGCGACATATTATAACTGCGGGTTTCTGGTGTATGTACATCTGACATTTTCAAATCACTTCCCCAACAATTTCGCTATTTTTTTGGACAATTCAACAATTTGTAATATTCCCGAATCATCACCACCAATATAAAATGCCCGAATTGAATCTTTCAACCTTTCCTTCAAATCTTCAATTGAATCTACATCTGATAAATTCCCTGCATGTTCAAGAATGTAATTATAGGCAGTTTCCGATATCGGACGTATAGAACTCTGCCATGGTGGATTTATACTTTTTCTTATGGACTCATACCCTAACTGTTCAATATAACCATCATCTGGTAAGTAGATAGGAATCTTTTTTTCAAATTTACGTCCATGTAAAAGGGTTGCATAATAGTTTTCGTCGTCATGGCAAGTAGTTTTTCCTACTATTCCTATCCCAAAATAATACCTTTGTGTTTTATTATATCTATTCCCCTGATAATACACAAAGCTATCCCCTTCGTGAATTTGATTGCGATAACGTGCCGGATAGTGGTATATGTTAAATAATTCATCGTCATAGTCAGAATTACTATCCACTTTCTGAGATAAAACAATAAGCATCCTCTTACCTCCTATCGGTCTCTTAATTCATTGAAAAAGCCAATATCCGCTTTTTCCAGGTTCCCGACAATTACACCTCTATCCAGAAGCCTATTCCCATTTTCACAACAGGTTTCTGGTAATAACGTGCAGTTATGACAGGCCGCCAAATTCAAAGATTCTGGTCCTTGCCCTAAAGATTGAATACATATTGGATCAGATGTACACCACAACGCATTCTTGACTGCATTTACAATGGTATCCTCCACTCTTCCCGTTTCTCCCTGGCGTACAAGCCCCCCCAGCGATCCTTCCGAATCACCAGAAGCTGTATATATCAATACTCCATACATACCTAACTCATTACTGGTCTTTTCGCAGTAAATACGTTCCCGCAAAGAGGAGCTGCCATAACCACATTCAAAACTCAATTGATTAATCAATAAATGTGCAAAGGTGTGGATCATAACAAATTCTGGTCGCAAATCTCCCAGAGACCTTTTACCAAAATTTGATTCATGATAAGCCGCACATAAAATATCTATTCTGGACATTACTTCCTCACTCTGTGCCCATTGTTTTATAGCCTGCTCATTAAACTCAAAAAAGATACCTTCACCAAATACTTCAATTGCCGGAAGCCATTCTTCATTGCCTAACCTAAGATCCTTTATCTTCTCTGAAATCGGCTTTTCATTCGGTTCAAGTCTAGAAAACCCAACCATTGCACGTGTTTCCCTCAATTTTGGAACTAATGAAATACTATTAAAATACTTATGAATTACAGAATTATATTCTGCGATAGGATGATTTATAGAGTGAAAATCCTGATCATCATTTCCACTTGTTTTCACCAAAACTTTATATTCTGCCAGACGATATTGATCTTCCGACATGTCTTCTGTAACATCCATTATCCCTTCATTTTTTTGTGATTCCGAAACAAAAGCCTGATACAAAATATCAGCATCAATCCCCTCCAGTTCAGCCAGGTAATTAATAATACCTCTATTGAACTCTCCATTTACCCTACTGGAACTTAGTCGTTTATAATGATCCCGAATAATACCAGCGATTTTACGATTTATCGCATCATTTTCAGTAGGAATGTGAATAGAACTTCTGGTATCAGCAAACCAGACATTTGTGGCACCGCGTAACAACACTTTGATATCTTCTGTATCTTGGAGGCAAAAATCTTCTGAATTGATTCCAAGCCAAGGTCTGGCTCCCTTGCAATAGTATCCTATCTTTTTTAAAGCTCCTTTTGTGGTAGCTCCTGCCATAGATTTTTTTGCCCCACAACTACATTCATAAAATACTCCTGTCAGATTCGCAGATGCTCCACCTGTACTTCTTCGAATTACACAAGTATTTTTATCATAAACATGCCCACTGTCATAATGAATCCATTCTGCAATAGGAAAATCATCAATATGTCCATCCGGACATACCACAATAAATCGCTCTGGTATCATCTTCTTGCGATATTTTCCATTTAACGAACACACTCGTCCGCTTTTCCATTGCGGACGCTCACACTCAGGTTGCTGCTGGTAATAGGTGGTTTTTTCCATATATCCACAAAATGGACAATAATACCAGTTAGGAAAGCGAACTGCCGGAATCTTCAAATGATAGTTCACTGAGTCCGCGTTTTTCTTTCTGAAATCAGGAGGCCATCTCAGTTCCTTAACCCCTAAACGTTTTGTTAATCGCTCATCTCTAATAATAAATGATTTTTCATTTTGATATCTCCATGCATCCAATCCTGCAATCATCAGAGATTCATCGTTCGGAAATGGTACAATTGCTCCAACTCCCCATGGTCCAATAAGTGCGCTTCTACGCATTGGTCTCTTTGAATATTCCATGCTATCAGACCTCCTTTGCACTATATCTGTTTGGCATAACTTCTGCCTCACATGATGCATCCACACTTCTCATGGATGTCGGTGTTTCAATTCCACAAGCTCCCCATGCATCATTTTTTTGATTTCCGGCATAATACATCAATGGTGCATCAGATGTATATGACCTGTCTCTGTTATATTTCGGCTCCCAACAATCCGGATTGTGATCTTCCCAATGTTCCAATACCCATTTCATTCTGGCAAGTGATGCGTCCAGCTCATCAGGATCAATATCTTCGACTCTGTTTCTGATGATTTGTTCGATACGTTCTATCTCTGACTGTGAAGGTAATTTGGGTCTTGAATTATTAAAATTCGAATCACTCTCCAGCCGCAACATGCCTACGATTATAGCATGTAACGCCCGGTCTCTTACCGGTGCAGAAAATGGTGTAACACTTGTTGGTTCGACACTGCAATACAGGCGGGAATGGTATTCCTTAAAATGTTCATAATGCGATTTATCCCGTGGTCTCCCTGGTCTGTACAATACAAACACTATCCCTGGTGCAGCCGTTGCATCTCGTCCTACACGGCTGGTTGCCTGAATATATTCAGATGTTGTTTTAGGTTGCCCAGAAACAGTCATTAATCCAAGTCTTGGAACATCCAAACCAACAGAGATCATATTTGTAGCCAGGCAAATATCAATAGGATACTCTATAACCTTGCCACCATCATCAACTTCTGCCGGATACTTTAGATTAAGTTTAGATAAGCTTGCTGTTACCTTATCCCCTGATATACGACTTGTAAGTTCTTCATCCCTACATATATATCGCCTGTATTTTCGATATTCTTCTTTTGAATACTTCTTATCGTACAAACGTCTCTTATATATAACATCCAGATGCTGATCTATATCTGCTCTAATCCATGTCCGGGCCTGTCCCAGCTCTCTGATGCTGTTAAAATAACCTATATTCGTCCAGTATGGATCTCTTTGCATTTCGTTATCAACAGTCATCTCTTTGGCACCATACAGTAATGAGGCATATAGTCTGATGGAGGTTGTAGCATCAGACGATGAGCCATTCGCAAGGACTCCAATATATTGCCTGCCCTTTTTATCTTTATCTTCTTTCGCAAAAAACGAATCCCCGGCTTTTAATCCCGACGGCGGAAACTGAAAAACCGCATCTTTACTGCATCCATATAAAGCGTGACATTGTTCTTTTGCTCTGCTAATTGTCGCTGTAGAAGCAATAATTTTCGGATGAATCTCTGCATCATCCGTTTTCATCGTACACAATTCATGAATCATTGCTTCATAGTGTCCAACCATAGAGCCAAGCGGGCCAGAAATCAAGTGTAGCTCATCCTGAATAATCAGATCAGGAGAAGTAAGCTTTTTTCCTTTGTAATATCCAAATAATCCCTGTGCCTCTGGTCTGAATGGGATCATGGCAAACTTATCTACTGTTCCTAATACCAAAGTTGGTTTCTCATCATAAATCACATCATCTATAATATGTAATGGCAATGGATAATCTGCCTCCGAAAAAGAACATCCATTTGCCTTATTGCTGCAAACAAACATAAACGTTTTCTTTCTTCTTGCTCCTGTTTTACAATGATATCCCGGAAGAACTCTGGTTCCATCTTTTTTATAAACAACTCCCATCTGTGCTCCGCACCACGGGCATTTCAATATAACAAACGGATTTACATTACTATCTTTATACAATTCTTCATATGCCTTCACCGCTTTCTGCATTGTATTTGGTGTAGTCGTCTCCCCTACCCATAATCCAATTGAAATCCGATCCTCACCAAATAAATCCGAATGCTCCTTTCTCAACAATTCACATGCACAAATCATAGATGAGGCACGTTCATATTGCTGTGCTGTCAAAAGTCTGAGAGTATAACGCATCAAAATAGCGGTTCCCGAATCATCTTTATTTAATAACCGTCTCATAAAAATTGTATATGCGGATAATCCAAGATATGCCTCTGTCTTACCACCTCCTGTTGGGAACCAAATCAGATCAACAATACCCCTTTCAGAGCTGCGCCGGTCAGCCATTGACTCTAGATTCATCAGCACAAATGCCAGCTGAAAAGGTCTCCACTTACCATAATGCTTATGTTCAATATCGTACCATGTACTCTTATCATCCGGCTCCGGCAGTTTCTTCACTGCATTTGAAAGAATTATTCCTTCATTTCCGTCATCCTCCCAACTCTGCAGTGGAAGATTATAATGTAATTGCTGCATAAGCATGGCAAGATTCATATACTGAAATGCCGTTCTAACCTTCTCATCCTTTTGAAGCAGAGCAACACCCTTTCTCATTCGCAGAAGGCAAACCCTGCAATTTTTGATATGACGTAATGCCGTAGTTTTGTGTCTTTCCGGAACATCTTCTTTCTCCAGTTCAGAAATCCATTCCTCATACTGTTCACACATCAGATATAACTCTGAAATGCTGTTTTCAAAATTTCCTTTCGGTGCAAATTTAAGCATTTCAAGAGTAACTCCTGAAATCGTGCCTGGAACAATGGGTTTCACTTCGCAGGAAGGGAAAATTGCTGTTTCAATCCATTTAACAATTTCTGAACTATCATCCCAGTCCGTAGCACATCCATGACCTATTGCATAATTTCTAACATCCCTGTATAACAGTTGGTTAGACAGATAGTCCTCATCCTCTGCATTTACCCTTTGATTATCTGACAGCGGGCAGAATCCTTTTACAGAAAACAGACGGAACTTAACCTGGAAAAAGCAATCGTCATCCTTAAAAGCACCCGGTTTTTCTACAGTATTTTCTAATGATATTGTATATATTGTATTATCGCCATTTTTATACCTGTATGTGATGTCAAGCTGCAGTTTACTATCGCCAACAGGTATCTTAAATATCCCATCAGCCGCAAGTGGAAGTGCTATGTTTTCACTGTTATTACTCCATTTAATTTCAGTTCTGGGATATCGGGATATTTTCTTACTGGTTTTAGGATCCGTTGATGTCATAGTGACGTATTTACCCGCCGAAACTTCAATCCCTATACTGTCATTATCCCTGATCGCAACGGTCATGCTGATGGCGGATTGTCTGTAGGCATTTGAACGATTGATCAGTTCTTCAGCATCTTCCAGATAGTCTGATTTCCTGCCAGCATCTTGCGGAAGACAATCTTCTCCTGTGTCTTTTTCATCAGGTTGTTCTACTTCTTCCAATTCTCCTTCTCGAACCTCTGCGGACTCTGTTTCTGTAGTTTCTTTTGGAAACAGAATTCCGGCAATATATCTTGTCCGTGGCGGATCACTGCAAAGGATTTCTTCGCCATTCGCCTGTTTGTGCCCCTCCCAGTCAATAGGATCTGGTCCAATAAATTCACGTTCTACAAACCCTTTTAGTTGATTTCTTCGACTATCATCCATCTGATTTATTCCTCCGAAAATATAATTCTATGTATTCTTTTGCCGCTTTTTCCGATTCCAGTACGTATAATCCAGACTTGGCTCTGCTAAATGCTACATACATAAGTCTAATGTCCTGAAAACTTTCAATATCGGTCAAAATAATCACGGTATTTTCCAAACCTTTAAAACTCTGTATTGTACTAAATGTAAGTGCTTCAACTGAAGGAATCTGATAATCCGAAACACGTATACCTTCAAGGCAGTCCACAACCGAATTTTCTCGTTTTCTCGGCGACAGAATAGTTATTCTCCCCAAATCTACATGGTTACTATTTAATTTCTCTAGAATCTCAATCAGTTTATTCTTTTCATCGTCAATCGTCACATACGATATATATTCTACCGGAGGGCCACTCGCTTCACCTTTATATATAATTTCATCACAAAAGCCCGTTACTGTTTTTATTTCACGGCAAATATAATCAGTATTTCTGCAGTTTGTTAGCAATTTAAACTGCATAAAAGAGGTCCTTTCCTCCAGCATATCCAAAAGATCATTCTTTTCCATATTGATGTATAAAGCTTGTCTGGAGAAATCCCCAAAAAAAGTCCATCTTCCACGTTGTAATCCACTTTTTAAACAGCTCTCAAAAAAATTTAGATAGTCATTAGTGATGATATCCTGCGCCTCATCAACAATTATCCTGTCAAATCGAAATTTAAGATTTCTCTGTACGGCAATTGCCATATAAGGAAGGTCGTATCTGTAAAAATAATCTTCTTCACATTGCTCTGTTGGAAAGCTTATTTGCTTTCCACTATCTCGAATAATCTTTACCATATACCCATGCATCGTTCCTACATAATATGGTCTGAGATTTTCTGGCTGATAATTAAAATAATGCTGCAGCCATCGTCCCAGATTTTTGTTATAGCAAAACAATGCAACGTTTTCACCTGCTGCTGCAAACTTTTTTACTTGTTCAACTGCAATCAACGTTTTACCTGTTCCAGCCGCACCTTTTATTAAGCATCTCGGATTATCCTCAAGTTGATCTATGCAGCGATATTGATTTTTTGTTAAGGTGACCAATTCCTCTTCCGCATAGTTATACAAAACTTTTAATGAAGCCTTGCAATCAAAATCTCCTCTCAAAAGATCTGCGAGATACTTCACATCTTCTATTGTTAGCCTGTTCTCCTTCTTCAAAGAACCATATTGAACCCTCCATGCTTTTTCAGCACCTTCAGCTATACGTAGAACAAACGCTTTTACGTTCTTTCCATCATTACAGTCAAATACCTGCCATTGTTCTTCATCTATTCCAACAGATTGATATTCTACATCCGGAAACATTACACCAATTCCCAAAAACAAGTTTTTAAGTTGCTTATGCCCGTTGTCAATCCTTTCCCTAATAGACTTTCTTATACTGTAAATACCATCCCATGCCTGATCAAAAGGCCCTTTATTCCGACAATCTGTATGATCATACTTATCAGTAAAAGACCAGATTCCTCTTTTGCGTTGTACCCGTCCACCTTTTACTTCCAATGCAAATACTCCCAGCCCCGGAGCCAATACGAAAAAGTCGACTTCTGCATGTATTACCTTATTGTGATTTGTAATTCCAAGCGAATGCAAAACTATCCAGTCCTCTGTATCAGGGGCCTCCTTAAACCAGGAAAAAATATGCTTTTCTGCATTACTTGTTATATCCGGAGATATGTCTGATGGGATCATTATTGCCATACTACTTACCTCACTCTTCTATTAAACGATTTGTATCCGCTGAATCAACAGAAACAATGTTACCTTTATCAATTATTTTAAGTACTTTTACTATCCCGATATCTTCAACCTCTATTTCTATTGGTTCCCAAAAATTAAAAGGGTCAATATCACCATAACCTTTCAGCACATCAACTAGTCTTATCTTTAATTGATTCGATAAAATTCGTCCTGCCTGAATATGGGCACTCCTAACTGTATTTGCTGCATCAAACACATCATCTAAAAGCTCTTTCAAAGTTTGACTTCCTGTTACATCTGCAATGCATTGTAAATCTTCCTTATCATTAGGTGCAATCATATCCTCGTCTCTGATCCAGTTCTTTATCGTAGCCTCCCCTTTCTTACAACCTGCTTCTGACATTTTCCGAAAAAAATCTTTTTCTTTTATAAACAACAATTCCATTGCTATAGCTTCTTGCCATATTGATGCAAGCTTGCGAAAATTGCTTTTATTACTATTTTCCAAAATAACATCCGCAATCTCCTTAATGATATCTTTTCCAGATTCTCTGACTACAATAAAATCGCCAACACTAAGATTTTCAGGCAAGACCGTCTTTATTTTTTCAACACCTTCCATTATAATATCCGTGGCAGACAGCAGTTTATGTCCAGTCTGATAAAACGCAAAAAATCCTCCCACATAATTGACGGGTATTGCTTTAACTGACTCTCCACTTCTTCTTAAATCCCGGCTAATGAATTGACTATATTTATTTTCCTGAAGAACAAAATTTATTTCCTCCAGCTCGTCCTCATCTGGTATATCATCCGTATCCACATCAACTGCAGTTTCATATTGAGATGTGGAAATTTTCACTTGTTCATTACTCAATGAATGATGAATTATTTCTTTGTTATTTGAATTATCCAATGATAAAGACCATTTTCTTAAATCATAGTTTTTCCAGCGATTTTCGTAATCATATAGCAATATTAAATATGACTGTGTATTGTAGCTATATATGATTTTTTTCATAATCGCACGCCTCAGCCAGCCTACAACAATTGTAATATCTGAGTGGTTATCTGCTGATCCATAGTATTCAGTAGGAAAACATACCGTGAGATTAATATGAAGCATATGCCTCTGAATCCATACTTTCCAGAAATTCTCCACACGCTTTCTATCTGTCATTTCCGGAATAACAATCGTGATTGTTTTATTCTTATTATTACACAAAACATCACATAAAGCATCGTATTTATGTAAGGTATACCCATAAGAATGCACCTTCATATAATTCTGAATCACTTTATTATAATCCGCAAACGAATTCTCTGATAAATGCATCCTCTCATCATTTAAGATACCACGACAATTCTCCAGATTTTTCAATGTCAAATCACACTCATAGTCATTTAGTGGGACTGTCTCTCGCAGTATGCTAAATGAAATATTACTTAGTTTTTCATATAGTTTCATTATTGGAGCTGGTTGCTCCTGTGATTCTTTTCTATGTCTGGCTAATAATTTTGCAGCTTCACTTATTTCATTTCCATCAACTTTTATGTACTGTAATTTCTGTCTGGCACAATTTCCTGTTCTTTTATCTGCAATAGAATCTGTAATATCATATAATTTTGATGTCAGGCTCTCTGCAGTCCATCTCCAGGTATTAAAACCTCTTTTCAAAAGCATAGTAAAGTCAAATGAATTTGCTGTATCAGTAACAAAAATTATCGGTACTTTCTTTCTGAGTAGTTCATCCAATACATCAAGCTGGGACAGAATTAAATTTATATTTGAAATTTCAACTATTACTGATTGTACCGGATTGCCCCGCCCCAAGGAACTATTTACAGCATATAAATCAGAAGATAATACAATTGCCGGGGTCCCCGCAAGCTGTCCTGTTCCTATATTGGTTATTTCTCCTTCGTAATTTGTCTGTCCAATAAGCAGAAGGTCACTGGCTTTCCTACCCAATATTCGTAAAAATAGCATTTGTTCTTTAACTGAAGCAACTGAACTTACATAATATAAAGAACTCGCTATATGTGTTTTATATTCCAACAATGTATTGGCTTGTACTCCACCAGCCTTAAGAGACCGAGTCGAAATTTTATTTTTTTCCGACCAATACTTTTCATAGCTGCTTATCGGTCGCTTAGTATCGGTTTTCTGAAATATCGGCAATGTAGAGATTACAGCACTACATTTGTCCATATTTGACATACGGAGCACTAGATACTTTTTCCCATTCTTCTCTTCAACACCAAGATACTCAACAACTGCATTTCCAAGTTTTAATTTTTCTCCTGGAATGAAATTTTCAGGTGTGTAATCCTTTTCAACCTTTCCAATAAAAATATTGCGAATTATTCTTGCCAATGCAAATACAAGTGCTGTTTGTTTCCTTTCCGGGAAAACAAAAATTTGTCTGGAGCCTTGATTTTCAAGCATTTTATCCAGCATAAAAATACTGACCTTGACGATAGGCGGAACCGGCACTATAGTTTTACCACCATTAAATGACAATTTAATATCATCTACACTATCCCGCTTTGACAATAATTTTTCTATGTATTCTTTCCACTCTATCACCTGAAACCTCCAAATGACTACGGCTCTTCTACAAAACCTTTTTCTTTTGCTTCCTTATAAGCCTTTAATGCATGTATCGATTGTTTAAAACTGGGTTTTCTCTCCCGACTAACCAATGTCCCTACCGAAAACAACAAACTTCTCTGCCATGGCTGAAAATTATGAGTGTCTTTGGCCCATCTTGATAATTCAAACCATACTGACGCAGGAATGCCCGCCACTTCATCAATTATAGACTGATCATCTTCTGTAAGTGAATCAATACTATTTACAGGTGACGCAGATGACGCAACCGTATTCGCTGAAATTAATTCTGATTCAAAAGTTTTACTAATTTTATATTCATGCTCTTTAATACTTCTCCAACACATTTCTTTCTTGCACCATTCTCCGACATTTGCTCCACCCGGAGGATTAGTAATTGCCTGCTGTACAAATTTAGAAACTTCAACAATTTCATTTTCCAATGCTGGTGACAGTTCTTGCTCCTTCCAGATTTTCTCCAAATCAATTCTTTGAGCTGTTTTAAATGTAAGAAATGCAATGGTATAAGTAACAATATTGGCACGATATCCGCCATACTGCTGTTTAGAAACAAGCTTTTCGGTACTCTTAAATAAAATTGCTTTTGCTATCAGATTTTGATAATATTTTTCATCTGGAAGTTTTCCTTTTCTTTGGCTCATCCGCACTGTAAATCTCCGAAAATTTTTCTGCGCACCTTCGCTTACATAGAACGGAAACTGATCCCAGGTATTCTCATATTTTGCCAAATCTGTCTTGGTAAACACCGGATGCGATTCCTTAAACTTCTTTCGCTTCAAGGTAGTTGTCTCACAAGACAACATATCTGCATACTGACCACGTGCTCTCTCGTAAAACCAGTTTTGTGGTAATAACCCACCTTTAGCAGGTGACCAAATGGTTCTTGAAAGTTCTTCAATTCTGCGATGATACGGATCATTAGCCGAAAAGTCCGCAATCTGAACCTTGTTCTGGGTATTGGCATATGCAGAAATTCGCGGAACAAATTTATCCATATCATCAGGTGAAGTTATCACAGAAATCTTCATTTGCACAAAAACTCTACTTAAATCTGAATTGATCTTTTTATCATTATGCGCGTTGAATATTGAAGCTGTTGTCTGACCACCATTAACTATCTGCATATCACGAATACTCTTTATAGAGGGTTTCCCATTCTCATCTCTAACAATATCAACACTTTCTGCTGTAACTGAAATTCCATTATTATATGCAAGAAACATATCAGATTCATCTCGAAGCGTATCACGAATACCTTTATTTACAGCTCCCTTAACCTGTAAAAACGACCTTACATTCTTTTCCAGCAACCGATCACGAAATTCACTATACAACTCTGCCAATAATTCGCCACTTATAATAGCCAAATAAACACTATACTTTTCACTTGATGAATTCTCTATACATGGAATTGTCACATTGAACTTGTCCTGGAAATCAATCTCTATCGTTTCTCTCATTTTCCCCGACATAACACATCGATATAGTCTGTCAATATCCCAAATTGAAAATGATACCTCCGCTCCGCTAACAGATATATTGTGAAAATCAATAGGTTTTACAATGCCATTAGTCAGTGCACAGATTCGCACTGTCCTTATAGTATTCTTATTATCATGGAGTGTGATAGCAAACTCATAAGTATCATTATCCTTCTGAAATGACGTATATAAATCGTTTATAGCCTTATGATACAATTGTATAGCTCTTTTTATTGATGCATCCACATCAGCCTGAGCAACTGCTTTAGGTTTATCTGCATCTGTATAAATGCTAACATAGATTACCAAATCCGTATAATCATCTGAAATAGAATATGCATTCAATTGAAGACCATAGCCTCTGAATGGACACATTATATAATCATCTGCTTCTCCTGCCTCTTCCAGATATTCAAGCATAATTGCTGTAAAAAAATCCTCAGTATTCCATCCACTTAAATCTGAGTCTATTGAAACCTGTACTTCTTCAAGGAAATCCAAATAAAACTTATTTAGTGTTTTATTTTTCATTTTCATGTGCCCCCAATTGTTTCTTTAGTGCGATTGCAATAGCACCAGCCATTAATGGTGGTACAGCATTGCCAATCTGTAGAAAAGCAGCTGTCCGGCTTCCTTCAAAATAATAATTATCCGGAAAAGATTGTATTCTCGCTGCTTCACGAACAGATATGGATCTGGCCTGATTAATATCCGGATGAATAAAATAATGTCCATCTTTTGAAATATGCGCTACCATAGTTTGAGAATACTCAAGATTAGATGCTACAACCTTAAACCTGTCCAGAAATGACTTGCGGTTTTTATGAGTACATAACTCTGCAGGTAAATCTGTATACTTCAATCTAGTCCTGTTTTCATCCCACGCTTTAATTACGCAACCATATATTTTCCGATCCCTTTCGAGATTTGGGCGTGCTTCATGCCATGTTAATATATCATCTTTTGTTCGAATTCCAACCTCCCTCAAATATTCTGTAGGATTAGTTGCATACACATTTTTCTTTTCTCCAGGTTGAATAGATGGAAGATCCTTCAACAAATCAGCCACTGAATATTCGTGTTTATTTTTTTCCAATCTTGGATAATGATATTCTTCTCCTGTTTTTTTACCAATTAAAATTACTCTTCTGCGATTTTGAAGGACACTATATTCGTTTGAATTTAAAATATCATAATCAAGTTCATATCCTGCCTTTCTAAAACTTTCACGCATATCATCAAAATATTTACCTCCTTTTGCAGTCAGCAATCCTGGTACATTTTCAAATACAAACATCTTTGGATGGTATTTTACAAGCATATCCGCATATAACTCATACAAATAATTCCTTGGGTCTCCATCCATATTATTCTCGCTCCGTGCACGTCCTACTATTGAGTATGCCTGACATGGCGGACCTCCTACCAGAACATCTATTGAATCAATCGTTTGCATTCGCATCAATTCATCTATACGCTCATACAACAAAGGCATTCCAGATTTATCCATTGTCTTGTTAATAACCGTATTTAGTAATACTTCCGGAACCATTGCATACAATTCTTCCTGTCCTATTTCATTCTTCAAATATCGATTATAATCTTTAATCCGTCCTTGCTCTTTCAGATAGTAATAGCAAGTTCTTGTTTTAAGTGTTAAACATGCTTCCTTTTTCATTTCGACATGCGCTACAGGAATATAGCCATTTTTTATAAATCCTTCTGAAAGCCCCCCAGCACCAGCAAAAATATCAATATATGTCAGTGGCATCATTACACTCCTTTGCATAAATATCTTCTGTAATAATTTTCATAATGTCCCCTATACTGCAATTTAATGCTGTATATTTTCTCAAGCACGCTTGTATTAACAGTTCCGCCCTTTCCCATCTTAGTGACCGAAGCTAAACTAATACTTGCTGCAATACATAAATCCTTTTTCCTCATATCCCTATCAATAAGAAGTTTCCATAATTTCTTAATAACACAGCCATTTGACGCTCTCCTCAACTCGACATATTAATAGACAAGCTAATAAGAAGTATATCAGAAGTTCCCCTGTTAACAAACAATTATTTCAATAAATGATTTATTCTTTTCCTTCCACTCTTCTTGGTATAGTTAAATTGCAGACTATTACATGAAAAATCTAAAATCATATGGTCTATCATACATAACCACATCTTGCTTAGCTACTTTCGAAAGCATCTTCGCAAAATCTAATGTTACTGGTAAAACTTTATAAAACTATCACCACTATTCCAATTCATTTTGGTAAGCATCATTATTTCATTTACTAATGTTGCTCCATCAGATTTCCCCATGAATCTACGAACAAGTAATGGTGCCGGTATTCCTCTTGCATTCTTGTAATAGTTTCTATTCGCTCCAGCCAACTCTTGAGGCTCCTGCCCCAAGAAGAATAGACATACTGCTATCCGGTTTTACTTAAAAACTACTTATAATATTATTGAGTGTATACTTTTTCACTTTTGCCACCCCATATCATGAGATTTTATAATTATCTGTAAATTAAAGTTTATTTTATCATATTTCTATAATTATTACTATCTAAACAGCAAGAAAACAGCACTGAACGGCAAATAAGAAAAATACAAATTTCAATATCAAACACGAAATCCGATTTTTATGTTCTCAGGCGTTTGAAATACATTTTATCAAAAACTGGTATGTGTGAATCTATGTAATCATAAACAATGACTTCTTGTTTTCCCTCATAATCACGGTTTAATCTTCCGACGTATTGTTCCCGACGTCCGGCGAAGTACATCGGTACTGCGAACATAAGTGTATCTAATCTGGGATAATCAAATACTTTACCAATCTTTTGTCCGGCAGCAACAAGGATCAGGGATTTTTAAGATGATCTATCCCCTGCTCTGCTGCCCGTTCCAGTGCTGTATATTTATGACGCATTGGCCCCAGAAGTAAATAATTTATTTTTTAAGGTTATCACTCCTTATCGGTGTGGTAGAGACTTCATAGGTATACTTTGCATTCACCCTTTTGAGAACTTCCTGTGCCGTCACTGATGCAGCGTGATGACATTCATCCATGGACTTTGGTTGTTCCATTGACGCGATCTGATAATAACATTTCAAAGCTGAAAGTTAAATAATAATGCCAAACTCAATGCTATCAAGAAAATTCCAATACCCCTATGGCCACTTCTATACTTTTTAATGCCCAAAAGTCTTTAAAATCAAGGCCTTTGTAGTATCTATCTTTGTGAAAATATTACAAAGAGATGGCACTGATTATCTTTTCACCACTCCTTCATTGCCTTATTATCTTAAAAATGAAAGTTAGTGAAAGTTAAATTTATGCCTAATACGGAATATATTTCATATATCGTGGTGCCGTATTTGGATCTAATGCTTTAATCAATTTGGCATCTACCGAATTCCGTGTGAAACAATTTCCATACAACTTACATATTGGCTTTCCGTCCGCGCTTCGGTACAATATAGAAGAGTAATTATAGCATGGCTTGCACTATTCATAAACAATCATCTTACTTCTTCTCTGTATCAGTCAATAGCTATCAATAAGACCTTTCACCACCTTATCAATAATCCTAAAAATCCAGCCACAAGAGCATGTCTGCCACCATGACTGGATTCTTCACCACCACTAATAATTCAATTTCTCACTCAAATCATACTTCACCGCAATCGCTTTCACAATACCCTCAGAAACCCCAGCTGATCCAAATGAGCAACCGGACTCATACCATACTTTTCATAACTCTCCCGCACCACATAAACCATCTCCGACAAGTGCATCTGCATCAGCACATCATATGCCCAGCC
>Ga0153945_1000230_pt1 | contig 17219 bp, 10 predicted proteins | sample TSNJ029MetaG_FD_104720 | JGI IMG/M metagenome (GOLD analysis project Ga0153945, IMG submission 104720) | Attine ant fungus gardens microbial communities from New Jersey, USA - TSNJ029 MetaG | ecosystem: Host-associated > Fungi > Mycelium > Unclassified | place: USA: New Jersey, Wharton State...
AAGCTTCATAAGAGAGGCGCAAGGCTTATAACCCTGTTGCTCTACTTTATGCATATATAAAAAGTTTTTAACGGCTACAAGGGTAGAAGGTCCAACACTTTCACCCCAATCAAGGAAATGATCTGATTCGTCAGCCCATAATATTCAAATGCCGCATGGTGCGAAATGTAACCGTCCTTTATAACATGACAGCTTATCTCAAAACGGTTTGCGATCGGGGCACTGTCTCCATACTGATTGCCACATACAAATTCTCTCTGACCTGCTCAATATATCCCTTCTGCAAATAGCGAAGCACTAAATGTTTTATTCTCTTGTTTTAAAGTCGCCACAAATCATATCCTTGCAATTTTGCTGCATCGTAAACTGGTTTCAAATTATGCTTTAAAATATTTATAAATTGTTCTTCCGTATTTCCATTTATGTACAAACTCTCTGATGCCCATATTGAATTCAAGTTATGGCGTCTGCATTTTTCAAACTTTTTTTGCAATGTCGCATCTTTTATATTAAATATTAAATGATACAAATAGAATTGATACTCTGCAAACGCCTTAAAGAACTTATCCCATGATGGCAGTTTATTATTCTTGCTTGAATTAAGATTCTTATTCATTGGTGTAAGATTCCACAACTCATCATTCGCTATATAAGATCTTGGGACAAAATGATCAAGATCAAATTTTGCCACATTAAGTTCTTCTCCCGTATAAATATCTCGAATTGGTTGTCCCGTAATCTGTACTGTTGTCTTCCATAAATCACGGGCCTTTTCTAATTTTCTCACCTCATCTGAATCTGGAGATATCTTGTAAATAATACCTGGCACTCCTGGATTTCTATCTTGGAGAAACTGCACTTTATTATATTTAATCCAGCTTGTTATCACATAATAGTTATCAAATATCAGCCTTCTCCAATTATCATTCACCCTTACTTTTTTCTGCAACCCACTCCCATCTATAATCTTATAAAATATTTTTTCTTCATCCGTGAGTCGTTGTATATATGCAATTAGTCTACTTCGCTGATCTTTTCTTAAATAACTCAATCCTTCATCATCTAAAAATGGGTACAATAATTTATATGGAACATAATCTGTTAACCTATATTTATCATTCTTTAATTTATCCTCGTTCTTTTTAATTGCAAATAATAACTCTTCCCTTGAGGGATTCTGCGATAATTCATCTCTCGCATGCTCATTTAATAAATTTATTGCATGTTCCAGAAAATTTTCAGATTTTCCGTTTACTATCGGACCTAAACGCATATGATAATGTGTAACAGTATGCCATGCATCACATATCATTTCATTTACTATTTGATTAAATGATAAATCATCCTCTGTTTCTATCATTAGACGCAATATTGCTTCAAGCCAATAAAACTTATAGCTTTGAGACCTGTTGTCCAACATACGGGCAAACTTATCAGTATCTAAATTATTTTCATATATAATTTCTAAATGTAATTCCTGATCCATTATGCCCTCTCTTTTTCTAATTCCTTATCTGTTTAGCTATCTCCAGCAATTCTCGAAGATTTTCTATTACATCATTGATAGATATATCTGGTCCCCAACTAATTCTTACTGCGCTCTCTATCTGTGATGTTGGAATTCCCATAGCTACAAGTACGTAACTTGGTAAATAGCTCTTTGATGTACATGCAGAACCATTAGATAAACCACAATATTGTTTAGTTGAAATCATAAGGGCCTCTGACGAAATTCCATCAATACAAATGTTCAATGTACTGTCTATACAGTATTTTTGATCTCCGTTTACATGATAATCAATTCCAGAAGCATCCAGTTCATTCAATACCTGCTCTTTTATTTCATGCAAATATGCATTATTCTTTTTATATTCGTTTTCAGCAATTTCACACGCCTTTCCACATCCTGCAGTTAATGCAACCGGTATAGTCCCAGGACGAATCCCATGCTCTTGTTGTCCGCCATAGAAGATCGCCTTAACAGGTGGCAATCTGTATGATTTTTTTCTTAAAACAAGAACACCTACTCCCTGTGGTCCCATTAACTTATGGGCACTAAAGGACAGCATATTATACTTTAGGCTTCTAATCTCTTCTACAAGTTTTCCACAGCTTTGAGTTGCGTCTATATGAAATAATACATCTCTTTCCTGTAAAGCCTCTCCCAATTCATTAACCGGTTGAATGATTCCAGTCTCATTATTAACATGCATCACACTGACTAATAAAGTTTCATCTCGAACTTTACCAAGAATTTCATCTATACTCACTCGACCAGATAAATTTGGAGAAATAATGTCAACTTCATATCCTTCACTCTGTAAATACTTTACGGTTTCTAAAACAGCCTTATGTTCAATTGCAGTTGTTATGATATGCTTTTTATTATTTTTTTCTGCACATTCTCTCATGCCTTGAATGGCAATGTTATTACTTTCTGTTGCCCCACTTGTAAAAAAAACCTCATCTGCTGATACACTTAAAAGACTTGCTACTTGTTTTCTTGCATTCTCAACAACTTTACGGGCACTTTCTCCGTAATTATGAGTTCTACTGTCAGCATTGCCTATATTATTTTTGTAAACATCAACCATTGTATCCAGAACTCGTAAATCAATTGGTGATGAGGCGTTGTAATCTAAGTATACACTCACTATTATTTCTCCTTTACTGACAGCTTTACCAGGTCATCAATACTCTTAATAAATCCAGTTCCACAGAGATGTGCAATCCCTCTTTCTAAATTTGATCGAAAGTATTTAGAAACATTTTCATCATCTGTTGGTAGATTCATTTGAATACACCAAGCTTTTATAAGCGCTTCATATATTTCATAATAATCACCCCCAAAGGTGTACCATGACATCTCCAAATTACTATCAGCAATAATAGAAATATCTGTTGGTATTGTTTTTTCACTTAGCGAATAACACAATGCCCATCTACATAAAATATTCCAGTTATTAATACCAGTTTTTCCTTTTAATCTTGATAATTGATCTTTTGCCTGTTGCGAAAGACGTACCTGTTTCATAATCATATTTCTGCTCCAATCAAATACCCACTCTCAATTGAGGTGCTTTTCGTTGTTTCATCATAGCTTAATGTGAATTCATCACCGACATTTTCCTTCATTAATTTGTAGTATCCAGCATCTATTTCAGAATCTGTAGATAAAATAATAGTTTGTTCCCCTGCATTAGGAAAATAAGTTGTAATTAATGATATCCTATGTAACGAATCTAACCTTGATAATGGTGTATCAATTATTACTGGCAATTTTTTCTTTGAACATATAGCCAGAGCCCATAAAATCGAAATCACCATTAATTGCTTTTCACCTGCTGATAAAGAATACTTGGGAACTTCCTTGCCGTCTTTGGATAAATATTGAATATCCAATGTTTCCGAATCCATCACAATTTTTTGAATTAAATTTTTCTTATTTGCAAGCTTTTTATAACAATCCGTAATTGCATCTGCTAGTATATCCGTCTTTTTCTTTTGAAGTTCAACCATATATTTTTCTATGATGTTCAGCGCCATATTTGAATACTTAATGGTTCGATCCGTACTATCCCTTAACTCAGCTGTAGATAAATAAGATTCTACATATTTACTGAATTCAGTTGTTGTGGTCATCATCTCTGAATTAGCTGCGCTTCTCTGCCGATCTAACTCATGCATTTTCACCTGATAATCGATTATAACTTGCTCTGCCCCTTTTATTTGCTTGTATATATCTTGAAGCTCCTTATCATTTATGTCTAACGAAAGATAGCTATCTAATTCTCCAATTTGTTTTTCTAACTTCTTTTTCGATGCTAAAATATTTCTTGTCTCATCAGCAACATTTTTCATAATACTTTCAACCAAATTATTTGTCTGAAATAATGCCTGATCTGACAATTCATATATTGGTTCACTCTGACCACTATTAACCTGCGCTTTTGCATAATTGATGAATTTTAAGCTCGCCTTAGCATCACCTGTATATTCTGATTCAAATTCCTTATATAATCTATCAAGTTGAGCAGCTGCTTGCTTCATAATCATACCTGAATGCTCATCTGTAGCTTGCAGCTTAATATCACAAATTAAATCTTTAACAAGAAGTAATGGTAATTCCGAAGCTGTTAACTCATATAATCTACTTTCTTCTCCTGATAAATTAGCCATAAGAGCAGCTCTTTTTTTCACTATCTCATGACGCTTGTCTACAGCATCACCACCCTTAGCGTTATATAACTGATGTAATGCCTCTAAGTCATCACTACATTCAACTAACTTTTGGCTTAACTCCTGGATTTGAGCATCTATCGCTGCTAAAGCTGCTATTGCCTTTTCTTTTTCTTCTCTAAGTGCCTGAACTCCTTCTGCATTCTTGTTATCTGCCCCCTTTTTATTTGTTTTTTTAAGGTTACGCATAATATCATTACTTAAAACATCAAGTACAGATATCCCAAGCATCGAACGAATAGAATTCTTTAACTGAACATTTGTATTGTCTACAGCTAACTCCGCAATTTTCTCGCCATCAAAAAAGAAGAAGCTTGATAAAGCACTTGGCAAGATATTCTCTACAAACATTGGCCAGTTATTTGTCAAAAACTCATTATAGATGCCTTCCTTATAAACACTGATTTGTTCCTTTGTTATTTTTGTTACAGTATCCCATTCTCTTTTTACAATATAGTTTTCCCTAACCTCATTGTTGATTTCAAATTCAAGCTCTACACTACAAATTTTATCACTTTCACTCCTATTAACAAATGAGCGCAAATACTGTGCATACGATTTTTGATTGCTCTCAGAATATGCAAAGGAATTTGAACCATATAACGACAAAAGTACTGCTTCGAGAAAAGTTGTCTTACCTCGTCCATTCATTCCTCCCACTAACGCTATTGGCTTTCGTTTTTTAAATAAAAACGTATTTTCTCCGGCATACACACCGAAATTACGTAATGTCAATTTCTTTATTATCATTCGTTATTCATCCTCATCATCTTCAAATTCTGACTCTATTGGTTGGTAATCCAAGAACTTTTCATTATACTTACCGCCATGCTCTTTTTTTCTAGTCATCATTTCAGAATAAAATTTTGTTGCATCCTCTTCATTCTTGTAAAAGGTCCTTCCCAATGTACTATTAATATCATCAAGAATGTCTTTTCTCTGATTTACTCCAGACGCTTTATTCTCTATATCAATTAAGGTATACATCATTTCGAAGGCCAGTTCTTCATCAGGATACATTTTCGAGCATACTGTCTTCAGAATTTCCCACTCATCATGTTCAAAGTTTTCATTGTGAATCCATTCCGGATCCTCAAACGGTTTACCCAATACTTTTTCATAAATTCTGGGTAACGAATCATCAAACTCATGCTTATCATTTACCCAAATACGTCTTATAGCATGTAATTCCGGTAATCTTATCACTTCGAGATCACTAAACTCTTCAGCCCCCTTTTCGTTGATATCTTTTTGTATTGATAACAATCTCTCAATCCATTGTTCTCGGACTTCTTTTTTGTATGGTCCATGAAAAAGTTTTCCATAATTTCCCTGTAAATTTCCTTTCATTCTTCTAAAACTTCGTCTCTCTCGATCACCCACTTCATTTCCAAATTCGTTTCTAAATTCAAGTAATGAAGTCATCCATTCCTTTTCTTGATCGTTCGCAATCATTGCCTCCATGGACTTATCTTTCTCAACCATGGTACAAACCCAGCATCCAAAACGACTCTTTCCACAGGAAGGCAATGTTTTATCTACCATAAGTGGACATTCATTATCAGCTGTCGCACCACGATACATTGTCATCAAATCCATGTTTGAATATCCCCAGGGATTTTTGTACTGCATCAGGAAAGCCCAAACATCATCGTTAGTCCAATCTTCCATTGGGGAAAAAACCAATTCATTCGCTAATGTCGGATTAGGACTTAATAATTCTCTAACTCTTTTTTTCTCAAGATTTGTCATCGTTCTATTTCGACTTGAGCTTTCTTGCTTTCTAGTTCCAAGTACAAGAATCACTTCACCATGTTCAGCTATTTTATTTTTTATAAAATTGTTTACCGGCTGAATCTTTAATCGATCTGTACACCAACGATATTTCATTCTTGGGAATGGATATCCTCTTCCAATTAAATTCACCCAAAATGTATTGTTGTAATCTGGAATTAGTCGTTTGGGAATGAAAGGTAGTTTCTTCACTTCTGCTTCGTTTTTCATAGACTCAAGTGATTTTTCAACCCATTTTGAAACAACAGGAGATTCAACTAAAGTATCTGTGTTCATAATATGAATTGCTTTTTTTCTATCACTTTCAGGGAGTTTTTCTATTGCCATCCAAACTAACTGAACAGCAGCCGTACTATCCTTACCACCCGAATACCCAATCATCCATGGAATATCATCTGCCATATATAAATTCTGAATAGTTACAATCAATCCATTGATTATCTCTTTTGCAACTGCCATCTTCTACCCTCTACTCTTCTATATTTTTCATCAGAAATTCTTCAGCATTCTGTTCTTCCTGTGTAAGGGGAATCCCGATCGCTTTCTTAATTACATTGGCAATAAGCATAGCTGCCTTTTTATTTGTGATTATTCGACCATTTTTACTTACAGCTCTTAAATACCATTGTTTTGCATTTCGACTCCAATTTATCTTCTCAATCTTTTCAAGGTATACCTCTAAATCAACTTCATTGGAACAAAAATAATTTCCGACACGTCCAAATGCTTGAATAACAATACTTTGTGTTGCAATGAAATTCTCTCTTAAATCAATTTTTGTTATCTCACGATTTTGAAGTTCTTGCCATAGTTTCATATGGTTAACTACCGCCGTCCAATATGTATATAAAAAATTTTCACAATCATTACTTTGATTTCGTCCAATAATATACTTATTGGCTATATAAAAAGTATTCAAAGTAAACAGACTAGAAGAATACTTTCCAAGTATATCTTTCTCTTTATCTGTATATGTGTTCAAAAACTCAATATTCCATATAACATTTCGAGTGATCACTGCCATCTCATCCCTTGAATCATACAATTCAGCGATTGAATTTGACGTCTTTACTGCATTTTTATTTAGATCAGTAAAAATCTGCTGACTTCTTTTTAACCCTTGGTCTGCATAAAAAACTATTGATATAGTCTCATTTTCAAGGGTCGGATCTTCTTTCAGTGCATTAAGAATTGCCAATTTACGATGTTGTCCATCGTTTATCAAAAAATGTGCTTCCATGGACACTTCCAAAACTCCTGTATCTGGATTTTTTTCATTTTCTTCAAATGCAAATTCACCATCTATTGAAGCTGCCAATGCAGAAAATACATACGAATCTCTATTATTTAATATATATCTACTAATTATTGGAATCCTTGCTCCATTTAATTTTCTTTGCGCTCTATACTCTGGGGGCACAAATTCTTCATCATCTACTGGGAACATTTTAGAAAGCATTTTTAATGGAACCATCGCTATATAGTATTTAGTTCCAGCTTGAATACCTCTTACCACAGGAAATCTATAAACAAACTCCATACTTCCTCCAAACATGCCAAAAGAGATATACTTAAGTACCTACTTAAGTATATCCTCAAGTATCTTTGATGTCAATTGCATTTAAATAAAAGATTCAAAAATCATTTCTTGAAATCCACTATGAACTTTTCATCTAATTTTTCATTTTTTACCCATTTAATTATTTTTTCATTAAGATCGCTTATTTTTGCTTTACCTTTAGTAACTAATACAATAAAGTCTGTGATCTCATCACTTAAATTTAAGCTTTCTTCAATCTCATCTACTTCATCAATGCTACTTTTTAGTAGATCTAATCTTGTTAAAGTTCCAACGTCAGCCAAGGAAAGACCATCCCAATCACTACCCTTTGAAATATTTGTTTTAATTTGAACTACCCTATCTTGATCTTGCACCAAACTTCCAATCATTGCCAACTTTCCAGATATTCCAGATGTTTTCTTCTGATGAAATATTTTCCATTCTTTTAAAAGATTTGGCGTCACTTTTCTTTTCACATGTTGTTTAGCTGCACTTAACTCCTCTTTATCAACCGCTCCTGCTGAAATTACTCTTTCAAGCCTTTCAATGGTTTCTTCCGTGAACTGCATTGTTTCATCACTCAACTCATAGTTCAAAGTTTTATTTGCATTATAAAGCTTTGACATTGAGGTTGTAAAATCAGCAACCAATGTTGCATAATCAGAGTCATTTTTTGCTTTCTTCTCTGCATCTTGAACAGCACTTTCCAAAATATCTAATTGCTTTAACTGCTTAATAGATTTCTTAATCTCATCCGTTAACATGATTTTTCTTTACCTCCTCAATTATTTGTTTACACTGTTTCATTTGTTTTCTTTCTTCAACATACTGTGTTTCATTTCCATTATCACCATCGGAAGATTTATTTTTCATTCTATTCTCAATATCCAAATTAGCTTTCTCAATATCAGCCTTTACTGTATTCAATAAACTTGCAAATGGTGATAATCTCTTTAATGGATCTTTACTCAATCTAATCAAAGCTTCCACTGGTTCTTCAATATTTTGAACCTGAAAAGCAATCTTGATCGCGCTTAAAATTGTTCCGGCATTCTTTTGGCAGCTATTAACAAGGGGTGCATCATAATGAACTGCTACACTTACATGGCTAGTTCGCGCTTGTTTGTAAAAATTTTTAATATCTTCTATCACTTCTTCAATATAACCTTCTGATTCTATTTTATCTAAATCTAATAACGACTTTAATACATCAATTTTAGACGCAATCGCGCTCTTTTCTTCTTCTACAACAGTATCTATTCGATCTAGTATCTTTTTCAAGTATTCACTAGACAGTCTTCTCTTTCTTACGGGATCATCCAACTGCATTTCATCTTCTGAGTATTTCAAACCTGTATTAATAACCTTTTTAACAGCTTTATTAAACGCAACATAATCATACTCATAATTCGTTGAGGTAATCGCAGTTCCTTGAGGCAGGTTATAATACTGTAGTACACAATTACGATTTTCCATTCCATCAGAACCATTTGTCATCCTCATAAGATCATTCCAGGTCTTTGTATGTCCATTCTCTGATAAAATGGGTTGATGCTTCTGTAAAAGTAATTCCGGTACAATATTCTGTGGGTTTTGAAACTTCTTGCAATCTCCATTTAGAATCAATCGATAATACTCGGCAGCTACAGCATATGAGAAATAATCAACCGTTTTATCCTTATAATGCATTACCGCATCAATAATAATAGGCTTTATACTTTCACTCCAATATTGTACTCTGTATAAATAATCTGTTGCACCTGGAAAGTTCCAAGACTTATTTCCAATTTCACTCCAGCGCACAAAGGCCTCAATTATTTTCCGAGATTCAATTGATGCAGATAATGTCACAACGGCATCACTCTTCATAGTTTGCCGTTCAAAGGCAACAAGAAACTTTCCTTGTGAGTCTCTTATTTTAATCATTGCATCAATTGGTATTCCTTCAGAAGACCAGTCAATCACATTATACAAGTAATCATTTATATTCTTTCTTGCGTCATTCAGTGCACGAACATTTTTCGTAGTAGCACCTATACTCAATTTGTAGTCTTTATGCTCAATCCACTGATCCACTTCTTTTAGGGCAATGATAACTTGTTCATTTTCATTGGTTGATGTCTTGTCAGCCCCTTTATCTTTCCCCTTTGTTTGATCGTTCAGTTTTTCTACAGCATTTTCACTTTTGGGTTTTTCAACCTTTTTCCCGTCAATAATAGGCAATCCAAGCTCCTCGTATACATATTCAGGAATACCGCCTAGATATCTAGTTCCGTTTTCTTCATAAATTCCATCGGTTCCGTCACCCCATATATACATAAATTGAAACAGTCTAATCTTTGTGTCATCATCCAGATCATTTTTATTATAAATAGCATTTCGGAGCGCCGGATTAATACCTTCAAGTGATGTCCTACGAACCGGATACTGGCGTATGTCTTCTAAAGCATCAAACAAATACGGTTCTATAATTTCACGCATCAAAGCTCTTGGGTTTCTTCTATTTATATCTTGTTTTTTGTATAAAAAAAGGATGGCATGTTCACTAAATGGAAATAGATTGATTTCCTTTTCACCAAGTTTGTATTCTCCCCATCCTTTACCAACAGTAACCCTATGGACAGGATAATTCTCTGCATTCGCTTTCGCGTCAATCCACTCATTTATGGTTTTTTCTTCAAGTGATACCGTGTTTAAATATCGAGCAAAAAATTCAATTAATCCCTCCGAATCCCAATTAAACATTTCGTCTGGAACATTAATAAAATTCTTAATTCTTCCCTTAGTATTTGTTCTAAACTTGTCAATATAATAACCATCTGTCGAACCCACAATCGAATTTATCCTACACATCTTTTTATCTGCATAACCACTTCGATCCGTAAGTAATGCATCTAAAAGTGAATCGTCAACACCAGATGCAGCCGTAATGTCTTCAATCAGAATTGTTAAACTCTTTTCCTGCCTATATAATTCCTGCCTTATTTCTTCAATTACTTTTCCAAGATCTCCCGGTTCCAGTCCTGCACACCTTTGAACCACTTTTTCTACAAATAGATTTATATAATTTACGATTTTTTTAACAAACTCATCGTTATCAATTAATTTGTCAGCTATTTTTCTTGCTTTTTCATCTGCGCCAACATTAATCAGTTCCATTCTAAATTCTGAATCAATTTCAAAATCCGAACATTTGAACTCAGCAATCTCATCATTTATTCCAGATGTCTTGTTCTCTGCGAATTTACTATAGATACGATCAATTGGTCCTCCATCTTCCATCATTCGCTCTTTAAATAAGGAATTCTGAAGAAATGCCACTAAATGTTTTCGATCGACGTTACTTACAATACGTTCTTCGCTATCTCCAGCTTTTCCATTATCATTTTCAATCAAATTTATAAACCAATAGTATATTGTATTTCTTAACTCTAATTCAGGAACCGTTGTGGAAGCAGATGCAAGCTTTTTATATAGTTCCCTGTTAGGTAAATTCTTCACCTCTGGTAGATCTATTAATTGCCGGATTGTTCCCTTTAATGTATTATCTGCCCTTCGAATAAATAACACTATCTCATGATCAAACTTACGCAGTTCCAGCATTGTATTAAACCATCTGATCAAATGTGATTTTCCAGCTCCACTGGCTCCCTTAACTAAGACAAATTGGTCTTCATCCTTCAAAGTAAAAAATAGATCATACACTTCCTCTTCTGTCAAAGGATGCTTTCGGTCTTGATCTTTTACATCAGCATAATCTGTCACATATAGATTTTTCATCGGAACATGTGTTGCCATAAAATCACCTTGTGAATTATTGATTACATCTGGTCTAAATACATCTTTATATCTCTGCTTTGCAACCTCTTTATTCATCGTTTTACCCCCCTATAAACTATTGATGCCAAAGGGGCATTAAATAACTCATTTGAAGGATAAAGAATCCAAATGCTACCTAAGTCATTATCATATTTTAACGTGATTTCTCCGTTATCATGTAACGCTCTTAATGCACTGGATAAAGCAATGTTGATGTTCTTTTCAGTTTGGAGATTCTCAGTAATAATCTTTCCGTATTGGTTGAATCTAACCATAAAATCATCCATAAAATATTCTTTCTTATTTTCCAGATTCATTAGAGCGATTACATTCTTTGTAAATACATATGCATTAGGTAAAAATGTCATATTATACATATATCCAAATCCAAGAAACTGCGCCCAAAAACGCCATCCGCGTACCATTGGCGCAGTTATTTGTTGCCCAATTTGTTCAGAAATATAGTTAAGCATTTCCGTATCTGATATTAAATTGTACTTATACACTCTTTCATCCATATTTACGATGGCATTGGTGCACTTATAAAATTGACTATCTTCAAAACCAGATAATTTTGATATTGCATACTTTCTAAAATCTTCAATCGTTTTTAATTGCTCTTCAGATACAAGCGGTTCAACGTAATTGTCCTGTATATCAACAATTTTAAGCTCTGTTGCAGCCTTTAAAATCGTTGAAAAATATGAGTTACCCTTATAAATACCTTCTGGTTCCATTAGACTTTGTAACTCACTACGAGTAATACCTTTTTTACTTATTACTATCTTATACAATGCAAATACTCTTGCTGGAATTGCTTCCGTCACCATATTCCCAGTAAACATACATTTCCTCCTAACTTATCACGCTTCCATCTATCTGATCTGATATATTTTTACCGCTTGATTTTGAGATACAAAAATCGGATTTTGACACATGAATAACATATCTGTACTTATTCAAATATTTCATCATTGTTTGATATTCTAAGGCAGCTTTGTCCTGATCTTCACTATAAATTGCCAGAACTAAGCCGGAAATATAGAAACCATTGTCACGCACCTGCAATGCCCTAAACTCTGCAAAATTCATGTAATTGATTTCAGGGCTAAGTATTTTCTCTATATTTTCTATCTTCTCTATATTTTCACAAACAATAACATTAGGAACATACTTACCTATTAATATAGATTCCTCTTCCTTTGAGATAATAAGAGCTTCATTAGTATCCGAAAAAAATTCCTTCATTGACTCTGAAATGGATTTTTCCGGACCTGTCACCTCAGCAAGAAGAGGAAATCTATAAAATTCATCTAGCACTCGATTATGATGCTGATTACAGCCTGGACAACATTCTGATACCAGCGGATATGTATCATAAAACATCTGTGACCAACATGCTTTAGTATCCTTCTCAATAGCATTTCTAATTAAACTAAAGGCGTTTTGTGCCTTTATTGATTCCTTTTCTCTAATTTCATCAAATAGCTCTTTAGTTTCATCTGAATCTATTGTTATTTGATCATTAAGAATCTTTACAATAAATATATATTTATTATCTTGGTCAAGATCTAATGCTAATATTTTAATCTGTTCATATCTATTTAGTAGTAACAATACATTAATATTCCATTTTTCATCTGTATCGTTACCCTCTTCAAAATAATTTATCTTATTATAATTAGGTTTCGTTGACGCAAATATTGCAATCGATCCATTTTGCCATTGATTTGAAGGATATCGATACATACTCCACCAGCGCCCCCACAACTTATCTGTAGTAAGAACCTTACTTATATGATTAAATGCAGTAGATATATCATCATCATCAATACACATAACACTTAAACAAGGCAAACCATCTCTTCCGCCTCTACCCAATTCTTGATAATATGTATCTGGACTCTCAGGCACATACAAATGAATGACTGTCCTCACATCCGGTTTATCAACACCAACACCAAATGCCGAAGTAGCTATCATTAGTTCATACTTGTTTTCAGCCCATTCATCAATCAGTATCTTACGCTCGTCTGATTTTGTTTCTCCAGTAAAAGTTTTGACATTTTCATATCCATATTTTTCCAGATACGCTTTCCATCTTTTTGCTGCACACGGAGCGTTAACGTATAAAATCATGGGACGTGGAAGCTTATTTACAAGCTCTAATACTCTACTGCATTTATCATAATATCCCTTTGCTCTTGTCATAATATAATGTGGTTCTTTACGTAATGAATCACATCTTATCTCTATCCATTTCCCATCATCAACAAACATATTCTTTAATGTTGTTACCGTATCATCTCGAAATGTAGCTGATAATAAGAACGTTCTTATATCTGGATTCGCTTTTAAAAGTTCACTTCTCCATGGTCCTAGGCATTGATAATCTACTCTGAAAAAGTCTCCCCACGCAACAACTATATGGGCTTCGTCAATTATCAAATTTTTAATAAATCTACTACTATTTGCCTGTTGTATTAACTGTTTAAATTGTTCATTTTTTATTAACGCTTCCGGAGAAATAAATAACAATTTTGCAGTCTGTTTTGTGATTGCATCCGATATTTCAGCAAAATTTTTTATTCCGCTGTAATAGCAAAAAATTTCATCTTCGGCGGCATTCTTTATATTTCTTTTTGCTGATCGCTCCTGATCCATTGCCAGGGATACGGTTGGAATAACAACGATTGAAAGACCTTTTTCCGCAAAGCCAATGGTTTGAGTTACTAAGCTTTTTCCTCCTCCAGTGGGCATTGAAACTAATGTTGTATATCCCTGCGGAGTATTTAACGCTCCGTATACGCATAGTTTTTGTTCAAAGGACTTAAAGAAATCAAACCCAGCCAGCATCTTTACATAACCGTTAGTTTTTAAATTATATCTTGATTCCGTCTTAACCTCTTGCGTCATAGCATTAATAAAAGCACTCTCAATAAAAGAATCATGCTCAATATACTCCGGAACATCATAGGTCGAGTAGTATTTAAACCCTGTTATATCTTTATAAATTCCAAAGTGGTTATTCTCTATAGCATCTGTGTCGTCGATCCTTAAAGGTGTTTGAAAAACAAGCATAAAATTCCGAAGAGAAACCAGGTAATCTGATATTCCACACTTACCACATTTGTACTGTTTAAACGTATTAATAAGTCGAATTGTTGCATTTTCCATAAATGAAACAATCATACTACTACTACTACTATTGTTCTTATCCAGAATGAAATCATCAATTTCGCCATTGATTAATTTTTCAATGTTATCAATTATGCATTCTTTAATCATCTCTTCACCAACCACATATAGCAGGCTGACTCTATTCGAATAATAGGCTTCGACAAGCTTTCATAGATAATCTCATATTGCCTTTTTAATTGCTCAATAGAATCATCGTTAATAGTTCCAAAATAATTTACTCTTGATTCTTTTGTTGAAAGAATCTGTTCAATCATTTCTTTTGCTCCAGCCAGATTAGACTCTTTAATAAACCGATCGCAAGCTTTTTTTCTTGCAATTTCACTGCTTTGATCAACAAGTTTTTCCCATCTTTCTTCCGGATATTGGAACTTAAACCAATCTAGATTACTTGCACTATATCTTGCTGGAATTTTTAAAAATCCAGCCTCTTTATCTCTTCTTCCCAAATGATCTACGGTGTCGGATCTATTAAAATACCCCATTTGAGAAATACGTTTATGTTCGGTCCGCACCGTTTTTTCCGGAACATCACTGTATGTAGTAAATGCGACCGGAACAACTTGTATCGAAGTAGCTAGATATTGTCTAAATAATCCCAGTGCATATAAAGAAATCCCTTTATCTAATAAAAGCCTTCCATTCGGCTCAATTGAATACGTGTAAACAAATCCTTTCCAATCAACTGTCGATTCTACAGCAAACGCTGTACACATTCCTCTATAAGAATGCATTGCGTTATCAACAATGCAATCAAAGATTTCATCTCCAGGAGCATAAAAATGAATATATTCATTTTTTATAGCTACACTTCTGTTAAATGTACCCTTTATCATTCTATCGTTATGCAATATACTCTTTTCTTCTTCCAATCCTCTCTGAACTTTAAATGTGTGTTCATTTTGTTTTTTAGACAAGTAATTTTCCCAATCCGGAGGAAGTAAGAATGAATTCTGTGCGGATTGTATTGAAAAGTTATTTTCATCAAAGGAAATAAATGTCTCCAAACCATTCTGCCTCTGCCTTAGTTCACCGAATCCAGCCAATGAAGCCCAACTCATCATAGTATTTGCAAATAGTTGATTTTCATTAAACTGATAATTTGAAAGTATTTTTTTGAGTTGTATATATAGTGGCCTGTATCTTAATGCTACAGTATCAAAAATTTGTTCTCTGTGGACTGTCTCGCGCATTTCTTCAGCTTCTTTAACTAATTCCGGAATCAGTCTATACAATCCATATTCAAAGTCCGTCTTTATAGATTCTACAATTTTCATGCTAATATCATTCATTATAATTTCAAGCCCACTAAGAGATTTTTTAAATACATTTAGTCCCTTATTCCAGAAATTAAATAGTTGATCTTCGTAACTATTAATAGAATGAATTACTATTGAAGTAACGGGGATTTCAACATTTCGTCCCATTCTATCCAATCGCCCTATCCGCTGTTCAATTGTATTAATGTTCCATGGCAAATCAACATGTACAACATAATCTGCTATTTGAAGATTTCTACCTTCGCCCCCAGTTTTATCACAGATCAGTATGTGACAATCCGGGTCAGATTGAAATCTGTAAATATTCATTTCTGCCTCATCCTTGTCAATTGTTTCTGAAAATCCCATTATTTCTTCTCCAAATGCTTCTCGTAATACATGGTAGTAAACATCAAATGTCTCTGGATGATCTGTAAAAACCACGATTTTCTTGCCAAAAAGTTCCGTATCTATATAACTAATTAATTTCATTAGCCTTGATGGATGCAGCTCCACATCATCCATAAGATCCGCCAATTTTGCTATCGCATCATCTTCATCTTCCAACCAGCGATCCGCACTTTTTTTTACATCCTCTGGAAGTATATTATTATTTTCAAAAATTACATTCAATTTTGCTTTATATGCCCAAGGGGAACTAAAAAATGACTCTAAAAGTGGTTGAATTTCTTTTTCAATTTTGTCATCATCAAGTATCTCTTGATTTGAAATTATCCATTCCATTAATGTACGATAAGCCTCATTTTCGTAGTAGTTACTTTCCTCGTCTATTGAGTATGAAATTTCTTCAATCTTTCGTTCCGCAAACTCTCCATCTAAGTCCCTCGGATATACGCCCAAAACAGAGCGACGTCCTCGAATTATATTTCTTTCTATTTGATAATTGTCACAAATATACGAAATAACTACTTGAATATCATACATCCCAAAGTCATCCTGTGTTGTATCAATTACATCAACCATCTGCAATAACTTTGAATCTCCTATTATTTCAGATAAATCATTTAAATTCTCTTCGATCTCTTCAAGCTCATCTTGAACATCTTCATTATCATGAGGATTTTCTTCTTCCACCTCTGGGAGTAATTCATTTTTAAAACTATCCAGTTCATCTAAAAGAGTATGCGTCAATCTTGAGATACGACTCTGTTTTTCCACCAAATCAGAAAATTGATCGATTGATATTTCATCATACTTACTTGGCAGTATGAGTCTCAAAAGATTTAAATACTCTTCCCTTCTCTGCTGGATCGGTGTAGCACTTAATAGAATAATGTTTTCAGCATTAACACTAAGTCTATGCACTTCTTCATAAACATCCTTTTTCT
>Ga0153945_1000232_pt1 | contig 17197 bp, 20 predicted proteins | sample TSNJ029MetaG_FD_104720 | JGI IMG/M metagenome (GOLD analysis project Ga0153945, IMG submission 104720) | Attine ant fungus gardens microbial communities from New Jersey, USA - TSNJ029 MetaG | ecosystem: Host-associated > Fungi > Mycelium > Unclassified | place: USA: New Jersey, Wharton State...
GAAAAAGTCCAGCGGCTCCGGTATCTGCCGTTCGGTGACGTGGCGGATGTTGGTGCGCTCCAGTACAATCACCCGCGGGTCGTTGCGCAGGCTCCACGCAAGCTGACCGTATCCAACATCGATCGCATACACTTTTTCGGCTCCGCTTTGCAGCATGCAATCGGTAAAACCGCCTGTGGACGCCCCAATGTCCGCACAAACAGCGCCCCGCAGTGAGACCGTGAAAACCGCCAATGCTTTTTCCAGCTTTAACCCGCCTCTGCTGACATAGCGCGGCTCTTCGCCCCGCAGCTCCAGCTTGCAGCCCTCCGGGACCTCCATACCGGGCTTGTCGGCTTTCTGATTGTCCACATATACCTGCCCCGCCATGATAAAGCCCTTGGCCTTGTCACGACCGGTGCAGAGTCCCTTGTCCACCAATAAGCTGTCCAATCTTTTCTTCGCCACTCAGGAGCCGTTCCTTTCAGACAGGTTTTCCAGAATGCATTGCAGTATGCCGTTGCAGTCAAGTCCCAATGCGGCCATTTGCTGTGTTACACCGGCCTGTGGTACAAAGCCGTCGATCGCCCTGTGCACATATTCGCCGCTGAACCCGAATTTTACAAGTTCGCACAGAAAATGCTCCCCGATGCCGCCGACCCGCATGCCCTCTTCCACAAAAAGCGCTCTTCGGTACCCGGCCGCAATTTGGACGGACCCCGGATCGATCGGCCACACCTGGGCGAGCGTCAGGACCGATGCGGACACGCCGCTTTTCCGAAGCTTTTCCGCCGCCCGGAACGCCTCGGCACAAAGCCTGCCGTAGGATATGATCAGCAGGTCCTTGTCCCCGGACAGGTGGTGGTGCGTATAGCCGCCGTTGCTGTCGGCGAACTCTTCGGGTATGTAAGGCTGTTCGCCGCGTGGATACCGCACCACACATACGCCGTCATCCTTGCTCACGGCCTTGTCAAGGCACCGGCGCAGGGAAGCGTAGGTGGCAGGGCTGTAGATGCGCACGCCCGGGATCGGAGCGAGAAACGTGCAGTCAAAAAGCCCTTGATGGGTTTCTCCGTCTTCACCCACAAGCCCCGCGCGGTCCACCGCCAGCACAACATGGCGCGGCTCGATTGAGCAGTCGTGGATGATCTGATCGTATGCGCGCTGCAAAAAGGAGGAATACACCGCAAACACCGGCACCATTCCCTTAGCCGACAACGCCGCGCAAAAGGTCACGGCGTGCTGCTCGGCGATGCCTACGTCAAAGAAGCGCCCTTTAGACTTGACCGCTTTCGCAAAGTAGTTCAGCCCGGTCGCGTACTTCATGGCGGCTGTGACAGCACAGATGCGGCTGTCCCGCTCGGCCAGCGCGGCGAGGTGCTTGCCGAACACGGCCGAATAGCTGTTGGCGGACGGATAGGGCGGGGCCCCTTCCCTCAAATCAAAGGGGGCGACGCCGTGATAGGCCCCGGGGTTCTTTTCCGCGGGGGGATATCCTTTCCCCTTGCTGGTTTCCACGTGGATGAAAACAGGCTTACGCAGGGACTTTGCCCTGCTGAGCACATCCTGCAGCATCTTCAGGTCGTGGCCATCCACCGGGCCCATGTGCACATACCCCATCTCCTCAAAAAAGCTGGTGTTGTACACGGCGTTTTTCAGCTGGGCCTTTGAGCTTTCGGCGGCCTCCAACAGCTGTCCGCCAACCACGGGGATGGCGCCGATGGCGGACTTGGTCACATCCTTGAGGTGGAAGTAGCCTTTTTTCGATCGTAGTCTGGACAAGTACCGGGACAGGGGCCCCACATTCTTGGAGATGGACATGTGGTTGTCGTTCAGAATCACAATCAGGCTGCAGTTGCCTCTGGCGGCGTTGTTGAGGCCCTCCAGCGTCATTCCCCCGGTGAAAGCGCCGTCCCCGATCACCGCGACCACATGCCCCTCCTCGCCCTTTGCACGCTTTGCTTTTGCAAGACCGTCCGCAACCGACAAGGAGGTGGACGAGTGCCCGGAGATAAAACTGTCGTGAACGCTTTCGGTCGTTTTTGTAAAGCCGCTGATACCGCCCTTCTTCCGTAAGCGGTCCATTCCGGCCATGCGGCCGGTCAAGATCTTGTGGGTGTAGCTCTGATGTCCCACATCCCATACAAACTGATCCATGGGGCTGTGAAAAACCCGGTGCATGGCCACGGTGAGCTCCACAGCTCCCAGATTCGAGGCGAGATGGCCTCCGGTTTTGGAAACCGTGCGCACCAGAAAGGCGCGGATTTCACCGCATAGCCGCTCAAGCTGTACCGGCCCCAGGCGCTGCAAATCCTCGGGAGATTTTATTTTTTCAAGCAAGCTGAATTTCACCAATTGTACAGACTCCTTATGCATAAAAATGAGCTGTTGTGCCAGTAGTCCGGTCAGATGTACTAGGTCACCGGCATGAAGATCGCGACCAGAATACCCAGCAGGCAGCCGCCCAAAACCTCCATCGGTGTGTGACCGAGAAATTCTTTCAGCTCCTTGTCGATCAACAGCCCCTTTTCGCTCTGCACATCCTCGGCGCTTTCTTCTGCGGCGGCTTCCTCCGGGGAGACATTCTTTTTTTGAAAAAAGGAAATCTCCGGCAAAGAGAAGATCAGCTTGTTCAGTACCTTTGCCTGCTCGCCCGCCGCGCGGCGAACCCCCATTGCATCGTACATCACCACCGCGGCAAAGGCAATGGCAAGGCCAAACAGCGGCGAAGAGAACCCAACCTTCCGCGCCATGGCAATCGCAATTGAGGAGGTGAGCGCCGAATGTGAGCTGGGCATACCGCCCGCGCCCACCAGCCGCTCCAGCACCAGCTTTTTGGTGAGCAGCAGAGTAAAAAGGGTTTTCAACAGCTGCGCGGACACCCACGCAACCATGCCTACATTGATGATATAATTACTGGTTAATGTGCGAAATACTTCCATTGACTCACCGTTCCCAAGTTCATTCAGTCAGTGCCGGCGGATGGCCAGGTAATCCGCGAGTTCCGTAAAAAAGGCGGTGTCGGCGTCGATCCTCTGCAATGCCGCCTTTGCCCCGCTGTTTAAGGCGGCCACCCGGCTGATTGCCGCATCCACGCCGTGCAGACACACGTAGGTGTTTTTCTGGTTTTGCCGGTCGCTTCCAACCGGCTTGCCCAACTCCCGGGAGTCGCCGCTCACATCCAAAATGTCGTCGATGATCTGAAAGGCCAGCCCGATTTTTTCGGCGTATTCCACCGCGGCGGCGGTTGCCTCCTCGTCCGCTCCGGCAAGAATACAGCCCATGCTGGCCGACACGGAAATAAGCGCGCCGGTTTTTCTCGCGTACATCCGCTCCATAAGCTGCGGCGCCGCCACCTTGCCCTCCTGGCTGAGGTCAATTGCCTGGCCGCCGATCATGCCATTGCACCCCGCCGCCGCCGCCAGACAGCGCACGGCCTCCAGTACCCTTCCACACGGGAAAGCGCCGCTGTTTTCGACTTTGGCCATGGTTTCAAATGCAAGAATCATCAGTGCATCCCCGGCAAGAAGCGCCGTTGCCTCACCAAAGGCGATGTGGCAGGAGGGCTTGCTGCGGCGCAGGTCGTCATCGTCCATGCAGGGCAGGTCGTCGTGGATCAGGGAGCTTGCGTGCATCATTTCCAGCGCGCCCGCATAGGGCAGCGCCGGCCCGGGACTTTCGGCAAACAGGTTATAAAACGCCAGCACCAAAGCACCCCGGATGCGCTTGCCTCCGCCAAGCAGGCTGTAGGCCATCGCTTTTGCAACCTGGTCCTCCGGGGATGGGCAAACGGGTAGATAGCCGGGCAGAGCGTCCTCAATCAGCTGCGCATAATGGGCCAGCTGCTGCTTAATTGCTTCCATCTTCCACCTCTGCGGCGTTATTTTCCGGGAACAGCGTTTCGATTTTGAGCTTTGCACCTGCCAGCTTGGTGTCGCAGAAAGCGAGCAGCTCGGCGCCTTCGCTGAACAGCTTGAGCGATTCATCCAGCGGCAGGTCGGCGCGCTCCAGCATGGCAACGATTTCGTCCAGCCGCAGTGCGGCCTGCTCGAAGGTCATGTTTTTCTTCACCGGTGCTTCTCCTCTCGGATGGTTTCGACTACTGCTGTTGCGGCGCCGTCCCAGAATCGTACCGACACGCTGTCCCCCGGGCTCAGTGCGCGCACCGCGCGCACCGGGGTTTTGCCTTTGTAGGTAAGGCAGTACCCCCGCTCAAGGATGCGCAGTGGGCTGAGGCTGTCCAGCAGAACCGCTCTTGAACCGATGTCCGTCGTTTTTGTCTGAATAAATATACGCTTCCTATTATACAACGCTTTGACGAAAAAATCCAATCTTTCTTGCATTTTTTCAACTCCGGCCGCCGGGTTTTGCAGTACGGGCCTGCTTTGTATGCGCCGCAGCCAGACAGACCTGTCGCCAATCAAAGCCTCGGCCTGTTGACGCAGCCTGTCACGCTGTTTGCTCAGCCTGTCACGCAGCTCCGCGCGCGAGGGCACCGCGAGTTCCGCCGCCGCCGAGGGGGTGGGCGCCCGCAAATCGGCTACAAAATCACAGATGGTGTAGTCAGTTTCGTGACCAACCGCCGAAATAATCGGTGTATTGCACGTATAAATAGCATGCGCCAGCGCTTCGTCGTTAAAGCACCACAGGTCCTCGCTGCTGCCTCCCCCCCGCCCTACAATGATCAGGTCGCAGCCCGCTGTTTTGTCAAGAAGCTCCAACGCGGCGATCAATGTTGCGGGGGCTGCCCCGCCCTGCACCTGGGCTGGCGCCACGACCGCCGCGCAGCAGGGATACCTGCGTTCCAGCACGCTCAGCATATCCTCCAGGGCGGCGCCTGTCTGGGAGGTCACAATTCCCACGCGCGTGGGATAAGGCGGCAATGGCTTCTTGCGCGCCGGATCAAACAACCCCTGGGCCGCCAGCCTCGCCTTGCGCTGTTCAAACGCGCCGGCCAGCGCGCCGGCGCCCTCGGGCTGTATATCGTTTACATAGAGCTGGTACACGCCGTCCCGCTCATAGACCCCTACCCTGCCGCGCGCCAGCACCGCCATGCCGTTCTCGGGGATAACGCGCACATACTGGGCGTCGCCCTTGAACATCACTGCCTTGATGGAGCCGGTTCCGTCCTTGAGCGTAAAATAAAAGTGGCCGGAGCGGTAGTGGTTGGTAAAGTTGGATATCTCCCCCCGCACATAAAGGTCGGAGAGCTTGCCGTCCTCCTCCAGCACCGCCTTGACATAGCGGTTGAGCTGACCGACTGTCACTGTCAGCATGTGTAGTCTCCCTCCTTTGCCAGGGCGCAGAGCACCGCGGTTCCCGCCGCGTTGTCGCTGCTAAAAGCGGGATCGGCGAACACCGCCGGGTAAGCCGCCCGCACCGCCGCGCGGATCAGGCGGTTGGACATCACACCGCCCGCGTACACCAGCGGCAATCCCGGATGCGTCTCCAGCACGCGCCGGGTCATCTCCAGAATCACCTTGGTCAGGTAATCCAGGCAGTACCGCGCGATATCCCGCGCTTCCTCCCCTTTTTCAAGCAGGGCGGCGCACTGGTTTTCCAGACCGGACAAGCTGGGGTTTGCGCCCTGAAAGCTCACCTTTGGGGAATACCGCATCTCGGACGCAAGCGCAAGCTCCTCCAGTCCGGGTCCAGCCGGGAACGGAAGCCCCAGCATGCCGCCCACGCGGTCAACCGCCTGCCCCGCGTTTAGATCCAAGGTGCCGGCGACCGCGGCGATCTCCAGGATATGCGCTTCACTGGGTCTTACCAGCAGGCACTCGGTGGTTCCGCCCGAATAATGAAACGCCAAAAACGGCTTTTCCCGCAGCGCCAGCCGGTTCGCTGAATAAAGGGCCGCCGCCACATGGCCCGCCTGGTGGGAGAAGCGGTAAAGGGGGGTGTTCACCGCCGCGGCCGCCGCTTGTCCTGCCAGTAAGCCAACCAGAAAGCATGGCATATAGGAGCCCCGCACATCGCGCGGCGCATAAGAGGCCGCCACGCCCGCAACCGGCTCGTCCGCCTGGGCGAGAAGCTCCCGCAGCAGGTCCCCCAACTGTTTTACATGCTGGAAAACGGCGTCGCTTTGCTTCAGACCAAGCTTTCCCTGATCCACCGGCAGCAGCTTTTTCGCCTGAAGCACCACGCCGGTTCCGCTGTTATAAAGCGCTGTGGAGGTGGTGTAGTTGCTTGTGTCGATCCCCAGATAGCAAGGCATCACTCCACCTCTGCCGGAAGCTCTTCCTCCAATATGATGGCGGCTTGGGCGGCGGCTTCCTCCGATTCCTGAATCAGGCTGTCGGTAATTTTTTCGGATATCTGCTCCTTGATATCTTTCTCCCCGGCGGATTTTTCGCTGACCTTTTCGGATACGCGGTCACGCTCGTACTGGCCGAGAATACCGTTCAGATAGGCGGCGTCCTCCTCGGTGGCAAATTTTTTCACCAGCTCCACCGCCTCATTGATGGTGGCGCCCACCGGGATATCGGGAATCATGGACAGCTCGCAGAAAGACATGCGCAACGCGGCAAGTGTTACGCGGGGGATGCGGTTAAGCTTCCACTTCTGGGAATACCCCTCGATGACTTTGTCGAGCTCTGCGCAGTTGCAGATCGTTTTGTCGGCGAGCTGATAGGCAAAGTCATCCACCTGCGCCCCCCGTGCGATCTCCGCCTGCAAAATGATGTCGGCGAGCGTCTCCTCCTCGCGGAACCCCCACTCAAACACCAGCATAAAGGCTGTTTCTCTGGATTCTCTTCTCTTCAATTTCATGTCCCTGCTCCTCGAATGGCTCAATATACAACAAAAAAACCCTCTTCCGCAACAAAAACAAAAGAGGGCCCTGCTTCACATGTCTTTTGTTTTCAAGCTGCTACGCATCCTGCTTGTCGCCGGGGAAAATAATTCCCGAAACCAGCACGTTCACCTTGCCCACCGCCATGCCGGTCATGGTTTGTATGTTGTCCTTGATGGTGCTTTGCACACTGGTGCAGGTCTCTGCGATCTTGATCCCGAACTCTAAATTGATCGAGATATCGATATCCACAAAGTCATCGCTGAGAACTACGTCAATTGGCTTTTTGCCAAACTGACGGAACAGCTGTCTGCCTGTGGAGGGCTGGGTGATTATAGCCACACCGTTAATTTCCTGCGCGGCAACACTGGCGATCGTGGCGATGACATCCTCGGATATTTTCAGGCTGCCCACCGGTTGCCGGTTCTTTTTTTCACTCACAGGTATGCCTCCTCTGACACGGATTCTCATTTGGGGAATGATATACAATATTTATAAAAAAGCCCTGTTATGGCAAATCATGACGTTTTCCGGACTATTATTCCGCTTGCTATAGTATACCACAACAGGCCGCCATATACAATTGCAAATGCGGGAAAAATCTTATATAAAAATCGGCTTTGCCGGTTTTAAAAAATACTTTCAGGATTTTTTGTTAATCAGCTATAACAAGCACCAGACGCGTAACCGGCGCGTCAAATCGCGGTGGGAGCCCACGCCGCAAGCAGCGCTGTGTTGCGCGCAATGGCAAACAGCAACGCCGCGACGATCACGACAACGGCAAGGATGTTGCCGTGATTGTCGCGGCGACCATGCTTCATATGCAGACCATAGCGCAGATACAGATAAATCGACCGCGCACAAACCACCAGCAAAAATGGCAGGCACAGCACGAAAAAAGCGTTGTACCGGAAAGCCTGACAGGGCTGCAGCCGCGCCAGGGCGATTGTTGCGCGCATCGCGCCGCAGCCGGAGCAATAAAGCCCCGTTACGCTGTGGATTATGCAAGGGATTCCAATGCCGTGCACCTCGTACAGCCACGCCCACACAGTCCAGACGCAGCTGAGCGCGAGCACCACCAAAAGCAGCTTTCTTATACGTGTAAGCATCGGTTGTCCATACTGCCGGCGATCCGATAAAGCCGGAACAGTCCATAATGACCGCAGGCTGCAATGGTTGGGATCGCGCGGCTATCCGAGTTTCTTTGGTTCATGCTCTCTACCTTTCAACAATAATGGTTGGATATGATAGCAAACGGTTATTTCTTCCCTTTGCTGTATTATACCCGTTTTTGCCCCCGGTGTCCAATGGCCATACCATAAAAGAAAAAAGAAAGCACAGCGGCCGCAAAGCCGCTGCGCATACATAAGACCTGTTCTGAAACAGGTCTATAATCAATATCGGGATACCCGCCAATACTCCCCCACGACTAAATAGCCATGGTGAAGCACTAGTTGATTTCCACAATCGAAATTTTCTCGGGTGCAATCTCGGACTCTTTCAGGATGATATCCTTGATCTGGCTCACTTGGGCGGCCTCAAGGCCGTCGGTTTTTACAATCACGTCCGCGCGCTCTGCGTCATAGTAGACCATCACTTCGGCAAAGCCTTTCGCCTTGATCATGTTTTCGATCTTGCCTTCAACCTCAATAGATTTCGCGAGCTCGGTGGCGCGCACAGCCAGGTCGGTCTTCTGCTGCGCGTCAAGGCTCGCATCCGAGAGCATTGTGGCCAGTGTTTCCACCGCTTTATCCCTGGCTTTCTGGCGGGAGAGCTTGGCTTCTACGAAAAAGGTTTCCTCGTCGGTTGTCACCGCCACCTGCGCCTGATCGTCGCCTATAATCCCGGCTTCACCCACACCCTGGTTGTCTACGTACTGCGCCTCGCCGTAGTTTGTGCCCTCCTCGATCGCTTCGGTGGCCGCCAGATCCATGTTAGCGTTGGAGTACTGCCAGTTCAGATACACTGCGATACCCAGACCCACAACCAAGGACGCCAAAATAATCTGTCTTTTTCCAATGATCATATTCATGCCGCTTTTCCTCCTGAAACTACATTTTTATTTTGTGCTCTGAGCATCTATTTTGACAACACACACCCTTGTGGTTGGGATGTGAAGGGCGGTTGTAACAACATTGGTGATGCTTTGCTCCACGCGGATGTCATCGGCGCCCTCGCAGACCACCACGACTCCCTGCACCTTGGGCTGCAGCTCGGTGCGCAGCAAGGGCTGCTTGTCGCCATAGCCATTGTCCACGAACACGTAGCTGTACTCCACATTGTATTTATAGTCAAGCCTTTCTCCGGATTCCTCCGAGCCGGGCTCCAGCTTTTTGTCGGTGCTGCTCTTTTCCTGCTGGGCGTATACATATTCCACGCCATGCTCCATTGTCACCATTACCTGGGTGGTTCCCACACCCTGTATGCTGCTAATCAGCCTTTGCAGCTTTTCCTCCAACTGAGCGGCGTATTCCTCGGTGGTGTACTGGGCCGTTGTGGTGTCCTGTGGCGCCTTTTCCTTTGCAGACGCCGCGCCGCTGCCCACAAACTGGGAAATCAGGACCAGCAGCATGCCGACCAGCCCCACCGCCACGATCAGCTTGGTTTTGATGTCCCCGGACAGGAGGTTTGAAAGCAGCGCTTTCGCCCCCGGAAAATTCGGCACAATTTTACCCTCCTTTCCTTTTGCCGGCGCGGCAAAGCCTACTCCAGCACTACGTCCAGACCCAATTCCGCCGACAGCTCCCGCCGGATTTGATCGCGCCGTTCCTCATGCCCGGATTCCAGCTTGACCTGTACCCAAAACTGCTCATCGGCATTTTGTCCGTTTGTATTAATGTGTATGGCAACACTACTGTAATTTATTCCCATTTCCAGCAATTTGTCCGCAACAATTTTCTCCAGCGAGGCTTGAGCCGCCGAAGTGCTCTGGCGCTCCACAACCTCGCTCAATTGCTCGGTGCGGCGCTGGATGTCCTCCTGCGCGTATTCCTGCACCTGGACGCGCAGCTCCGGCTTTTGCAGCAGGATCGGTGACAGCAGACAGCACAAAAAAAACACGCTGACACAAAGCTTGAACAGGCGCTCCATATTGGACTTCGGCAGCAGAATCTGGGCAAGTCCACAGGCCACCATGGTACAGCAGATTGAAAAAGCCCATTGCCTTATGCCAGCCATCACGCCGCCCCCGTTCCGGTGACCAGCACCACCGTAATTGACACGATCAGGAGCAGCATATAACAGAGGATCACAGCCACCAGGATGCCCAGCACACTGCCGCAGGATTTCAGAATGTCGGACACCTTTCCCACCCCAAGAATGTCGCTGCCGATCACGGCCAAATTGGTTATAAAATACCAGATCACGACATGCAGCAGCACGGGCAGGAAAGTGAGCGCCGCCACAAGAATACCGTAAGCCCCCAAGGTCGTCTTCAGCAAACCCAGGCAGCCCCGCGCCGCCGTATAGGCTTCCGACAGGGCGCTTCCCACAACCGGCACAAAGCTGCCGATCAAGAACTTTGCCGCGCGCGCAGTCACCGAGTCGGCGCTTTGGGCCACCAGTGTCTGCACCGACAAAAGCCCCACAAAGACAGTTATAATCAGCCCCAGCGCCCAGCTCACCAGGGATTTGAGCGAGGCGGCGGTGTAGGACATGTTGATGCCGGGCGCAAGCGGTCCCACGATGCAAAGCGCCAAATAAATACCCATCAGCGGCATCAGCGTTCCCGAAACCACCTGGGAGACAATCTGACAAAATGAAAAAAGGAATACGTTGTAGGTGGCTCCGGTGACAGGCTGCCCCGACGCGGTGAGCGCCGCCGCAAACATAGGGATAAAGCTAAGCATGAACAGCGAGGCCTGCCGGATGGCCTGCGCCGTTTCCACAATGCAGTTCAGGATTGGCGCGGCGATCGCCGTCAGCACGCACAGCACCGAGACAGTGGAAAACACGGGCTCCAATCCGCTGTTTCCCGTCGCGTCGCGCAAGCCGCCCAGCATGGCGCACAGAATCACGATACCCAGCAGAGAGGCAAGCACATTGGCGGGCATTTTCACCTGCCGCACCAGCATGTGCCACAGCACCTTAAAAAAATTGCGTGGGGAAAGCTGTAAAAGCTTTTCCGCCGACACATCCTCGATGCCCGCCTCCTGCAGCAGCTCCTTGGCCCCCTCGGGAACCTGCGCCATGAGCTCGTCCTTTCCCAGGGCGTCCAGCTGTTCATCGATGTTGAAGCTCTCCACCGGCTCCGACGCCCGCACCGGCATCGCCAAGGTACAGAACAGCAGCATGACACACAGCACCGGGATTATTTTTTTCATCCTGTTATCCTCCAGTTTCCTCCTGCGGCAATGCGTCAATTGATCAGCGAATACACAATGGAGAGCACTTGCTGAAACAGGGGCAGGCTGATTAGCAGCACCAGCACTCTCCCGGCCATCTCCACCTTTGCAGCGATGGCGCTTTCGCCGGCGTCCTTGCAGGTGTCGCAGGCGATCTGGGTCAGCAGGCAGACGCCCAGCGCCTTGAACAACACCCCCGCGTACTCCGCGGGCATTGAGGACAGGTTCAGCATGCCGCGGATCTGCTCCACCACCGGCACAATGCTTGTACAAGTCATCAGCAGAATCACCACGCCGGCCGCCAGGGACACAAAAAGGGCGAACTCCGGCCGGTGCTGCCGCAGCAATACCGCCAACACCGCCGCTGTCAGCCCTATGCCGATGATCGACAGAATGTTCATGGTCAGTACAACCCGAAAACGTTTTTCACCGTTTCAAACAGGTTGTTGATCTCGGTGATCATCATCATTAGAACCACGATTACACCGGCCAGTGTGGTCAGCATCGCCTGGTCCTCGCGTCCCGAGTGCTTGAGCACCATGTGCAGAACTGCTACAATGATGCCGATTGCGGCCACCCGGAAAATTAAATCCACTCCCATTGTGTAACCCCCTTTTATGCGAATCTGCGTCCGGCATGCCTTTGTCGGCGCGGATATTGTACGATCTTCCTGAGAACCTGTATTCACCAATCCGGGCTTTCAGTCTTACATCAGAATAATCACCAGCGCCACGCCTGCCAAAACGCCGAGAGAGCGGTACAGCTTGCCGTGTTGCTGCTGATGGTCCCTAGCGCTGACAAGGCGGCTTTCCAGCATGGATTGCACATGCAGCAGCGACGCCAGCTGGCTGTCCAGGTCTGCGCCTCCCAGCACCTCGCCCAGTGGAAGCAGCATCTCCGCAAGCTCGGGGCCAAGCTCGCGTGAAGCTTCGCCGACACTGAGCCGCCAGCTGTCGGGAAACGGTGTTCCGCTGTGCATGCGGTCCCGGCAGCGTCCCAGAAATGCAAGCTTCGAAAAGCGTTCCAGCGAAGCGGCCCCCTCCACCAATTGGGAGATGGGGGGCTGCAAATAACGCAGCCTGTCGCGGAACATTCCCAGCAAGGCCATGCTGTCCTCAACTCTGCGAACGCGGTCTGATAAGCTCGACGCCGAGGATATCCCGATCATGGTAGAGCAAAGAACGATGAGCAGCATTCCGAAAGGCTTCAACATGCAAATCACCTGCCTCCACAATATTCTTGATGCACCCCGGGGCGTCGGCGTCGCCCAGCATCACGATCTTCTCAAACGCGCCGTACTCCAGCAGCCGCGCGATTTGCCGCCTGCGCAGCAGCTCGTCTACCGTTGACGCGTGGGCTGTCGCGATCATCTTCACGCCGCAGTTCAGACCGTCCAGCATGCTGTCGGCCTCCTCCCTTGAGCCGATCTCATCGCAGATGATCACCTGGGGCGACAAGGTGCGCACCGCGGTCAGAATTCCAATACCCTTTGGATAGTTGGACAAGATGTCGCAGGCGGCGCCCAGGTTATTTTGCGGCACGCCCTCAAACACCGCGCCCAGCTCCCCCCGCTCGTCCACCACTGCCACCCGGATGTAGCGGCCGGTCTGCCCGTCTGCCAGCTGCCGCGCAAGGTCCCGCAGGATCGTGGTTTTTCCGCTGGAGGGCACGCCCGCAATCAACACGCCGCAGAGCTTGCTTTTGAAAATCTGCTCCACCAGCCTGTCCGCCGCGCCGTAAACCTGCCTGGCCACACGCAGGTTAATCGAGGTGATGTCGCGCACCGCGTTGATCTTTCCATTGGAGACGACGGCCGTGCCGCTGATGCCCGCGCGGTGCCCGCCCCGCAGGGATATGTAGCCGTTTGCAAGCTCCTGCTGGTGGCTGTGCACCGAATAAGCGCACATGCTGACCACCGCCTGGGAGAGGTGCTCGCTGGTTACAATAAAGCAGCCGCTGGGCACATTGTGCAGCTGGGACTCCCGGTCCACAAACCAGCACTGGCCCGCACAGGTAAGCGCAATCGGCCTGTCGACACGCAGCCGAACCTCGAACGCGGTCGCTTTTATCCACTTTGGAATCCCTGTCAGCGCCTCCTTGAGCTCCACCGGCAACGTGGACACGGCCTGATCAAAACGATTGGCGCTTGTTTGCACATCCATTTTCTTTCACCTCTGTGTTCGTGTTATTAATTCATATTATACTTTGTCCCGTTTTAGAACCCCTACAGGAGTGGGAAACCCATCGCGTTTTCAAAATTGCCGTAAAAGGGGCTGCCGTGGTCCGCTCTTCTTCGAGCGTTCCACGGCAGCCCCGCATTATTGGATCATTTATAGCATTTCCAGAAGCTCGCTCTCGGTCAGGATCGTCACGCCGAGCTGCTGCGCTTTTGTCAGCTTGCTGCCGGCCTGCTCGCCGGCCACCACATAGTCGGTCTTTTTTGATACACTGGAGGAGGTCTTGCCTCCCGCATCCTCAATCCACTTTTTGGCGTCGTCGCGGGAAAGGGTGGGCAGCGTTCCCGTGAGCACAAAGGTCTTGCCCGCCAGGGAGTCCCCGGTGGGGGCCAGGGCACACAGCATATTCACGCCGGAATCCCGCAGGCCGCTGATCAGGTGGCGGTTTCCCTCGATCTCAAAGAATGCGTGTACCTGCCTGGCCATCACACCGCCATACCCGTCGATGGATTCGATATCCTCCGGCAATGCCCGCATGATGGTGTCGATGTCGCCAAACCGCTGGGCCAGAAGCTGTGCCGCGCGCTGACCGATCCCGCGAATCCCTAGGGCGAAGATCAGGTTGCCCAGGTCCTTTTGCTTGGAGGCCTCGATGGCGTTTACCAGATTCTCCGCGCTGCGCTTGCCCATACGCTCCAACGGCTCCAGCTGTTCCGCCCTTAGCTCGTAAAGCTCGGCTGGCGACGAGATCAGCTTGTTCTCCACCAGGTTCCGCACAATGGCCGGGCCCAGCCCCTCAATGTCCATGGCGTCGCGGCTGGCGAAGTGGATCAGGTTGCGCAGCAGCTGGGCGGGGCACTCCAGGTTCGGGCAGCGAAGCGCGGCCTCCCCTTCCTCCCGCACCGCCTGTGTGCCGCAGGAAGGACATGCGCCGGGAATCTGATACACCGGCTGTTCCGGCTGATGGACCCGCACCGACACCACCTCGGGGATGATATCCCCCGCCTTGCGTACAACAATGGTGTCCCCAATCGAGATGCCTTTTTGATTAATAAAGTCCTGGTTGTGCAGCACAGCCCGTGTCACTGTGGTACCGGCCAATGTGATCGCTTCAAACACGGCGGTGGGGGTAAGCGCGCCGGTGCGCCCCACCTTGATCTCGATGCCGCGCAGCACTGTTTCTTTCTCCTCGGGGGGATACTTGTAGGCCACCGCCCATTTGGGGAACTTGCTGGTGCTGCCCAACTCCTCGCGCTGGGCGAAGTCGTCCACCTTGATCACGGCGCCATCGATGTCAAAGGACAGGCCGCCCCGATTTTCGCCGATGCGCTCCACCTCCCGGATCGCGCCGCCGATTTCATTGTGCGCGCTGTAGCCCGGGGAAACCGGAAAGCCAAGCTCCCTTAAAAACTCCAGCGACTGCTTGTGGCTTGTGATCTCCGCGCCCTCAATGCGCTGGATGTTAAACACAAAGATATCCAGCCCACGGCCTGCCGTGACCCTTGCGTTTTTTTGCCGCAGGGACCCGGCCGCGGCGTTGCGCGGGTTTTTAAAGGGAGCTTCGCCGGCGAGCTCCTGGGTCTCCACCAGTCTTTCAAAGCTACCGCGCGGCATGTAGACCTCTCCGCGCACCTCCAGCAGCGGCAGCGGCTTGGGCAGCTTGAGCGGTATGGCGCGCACAGTCTTCAGGTTTGCGGTGACATCCTCACCCACGAAGCCGTCCCCCCGGGTAGAGCCCCGGATCAGCCGGCCATTCTCGTATTCCAGCGAAACCGAAAGACCGTCGATTTTGGGCTCTACCACATACAACGGACACTCCACCGTTTCGCGCACTTTCACGTCAAAGGCCTCCAGGTCCTCCAGTGTGAATACGTCCTGCAGCGAACCCATCTGCACCGGGTGGCGCACCGGCGCAAAGGTGTTCAGCGCCTTGCCGCCCACCCGCGCTGTGGGGGAGTTTTCATCCATGTACTCCGGATGCCGCTCCTCCAGATCAATCAGCTCGTGCAGCAGCTTGTCGTATTCATAGTCCTCGATTTCCGGGCTATCCAGCACGTAGTAGCGGTTGCTGTGATACTCCAAGGCTTCGCGCAGCTCCTTGATTTTCTGTTCCGGTATTTTATCCATATATCCCATTCCTTTTCCAGCGTATTCATAGAGATAGTATATCACAGGCATCCCGGATATTACAGCATTTTCCTGTCACTCGTTGACAGAAGCGCCGTAGTCGTTGACTTTGGAGATCAACGGCGCATTGTCCCCGTTGATCTGGGTGAACGCCTCCGGTATTGTCCCCACGATCACCGTTTCGGCGATGCAGATATTTGAGGAGGTCTCGGCGGGGAGCGAATAGCCTGGCAGAATCACCATCATCTGAACTGTTGTTTGCAAAATGACCTGGTGGTGTGTCTGGTTGATGCCGGCCGAGGCAAATTGGTTGTAGACTTCGGACTGTACATAGCCGGTGGGTATAACCTTGATCTCCACCCTGGGCCCCCGGCCGGACAACCACTCGTTGCCTAGCAGCGTGCCGATTGGCACCCGGATTGTCTGTTGTCGCCAATGGTCCAGATCGTCCATGATGCTCTGTGCCATGTGCTCCCTGAGCCGGTTAATCTTCACCATATCCGACTGCAACGAGGTCACCATACCGTCCTTGTTCTGGCTGATATACACCAGATCGTCGTAGGTAACCTGGGAGGTGTCCAGCTCGTTGAGCATGGCCTGATTTACGGATCGCACCGCAAACACCTTGGCCTGGTAGGTGGCCATATTTGCTACAGTGGGCCGCAGCCGGGCATCCAGAAACAAAATCAGCGCGGCAAACACAAGCATGACCGCCAACAGTCGTGGCCATTTTGCTCTGTTGGCGGCATACATCCCGCCCATTTTACGGCGCCTGCGCAGTCTTCGTTTTCTCAATGATGCACACCTCACAAAAGATGAATTACTACTACTATATGTGAGTACAAGCAAAATCGTGTGAAAAAAGGGAGAAAAGATGCCCTGGCCGCTCTCCGGCATAAAAAAATAGAAAGTTTGGCATAAAAAAACCACCTGTACACATGCGCAGGTGGGGTTTGCGTTGTGTTTTTTATCCTACTTCTCCTGCAAGGTCCTCACCAGCTCCTCGCTGGGGTCCACAATGACAGTTTGGTAGTGGTCGTAGATCACCATGCCGGGCTTTGCGCCGTTGGGCTTTTTCACATAGCGCACCAGGGCAAAATCCACAGGCACCTTGGCTGAATCCCGCGCTTTGGAGTTGTAGGCCGCAATGACACAAGCCTGCTCAATGGTGGACTTGGGGACCTCCTTGTCCTCGGTGAGGATGATGGTGTGGGAGCCGGGAATCCTCTGGGTGTGCAGCCAGATATCGCAGCCGTTTGCGTCTCGCAGGGTCAGGCGGTCGTTCTGCATGTTGTTGCGGCCGGAGAGGATCACAAACCCGTCGGAGGAGCGGTAGCGCATCGGCGGCAACGCAGACTCCTTGCGCCCGCCTTTTCTTGCCTGGGCGCGCACATATCCGCCAGAGGCCATCTCTGAGCGGATCGCATCCAGCTCCGCCTCGCCCGACGCCCTGGTGAGCGCGTCGAATACCGAGTCGATGTAGGCGAGCTCTGCTTCCCCTTGGGAAATTAGCTTTCGCAGCATTTTTTCCGCGGTGTCGGCCTTGCGGTAAAGGGCATAATAGCGCTGCGCATTTTGCGCGGGAGTAAGCATGGGGTCCAGCTCAATCTCGATGTCCTCCCCCGCTTCGCTGTAAAAGTTCTGCACAACCGCTTTCGCGTCGCCTTTCCGCACCGCGTACAGATTGGCGCCGATCAGGTCCCCCTTTTGCTTGAGCTCCTCGCGCTTCGCGCACTCCAGCAGCTCCTCCTTTTGGGCGGCCAGCTTGCGGGTGATGC
>Ga0153945_1000233_pt1 | contig 17159 bp, 18 predicted proteins | sample TSNJ029MetaG_FD_104720 | JGI IMG/M metagenome (GOLD analysis project Ga0153945, IMG submission 104720) | Attine ant fungus gardens microbial communities from New Jersey, USA - TSNJ029 MetaG | ecosystem: Host-associated > Fungi > Mycelium > Unclassified | place: USA: New Jersey, Wharton State...
ATATAAAAAGTCGTTTTATTTTTACTGTAATTTGCTTTTTTTTACTGCGAATATGTGGTATTGTAGTAGATGTATTTGATAAGGAGGCAGTGTATGGCATTTAATAAAATTGAATCATTATTAAAGACAACTTTATATGAAGCTGTCATTAGTAGTGGGTTGAATAATCAAATCTCTATTGATACTATTTCAATCGATATTCCGAAAGATAATAAAAACGGAGACTATTCTTCTAATATAGCAATGCAATTAACAAAAATTGCAAAGCAAAATCCTAGCGTCATAGCAGAAGCTATTGTTAAAAATATTGATGTAAAGAAGGCTTCAATTGATAGATTAGAAATTGCTGGTCCAGGATTCATTAATTTTTTCATGAAAAAAGATGCATTAACAGCCATAGTTAATGAAGTTTTAGAAGAAGATGAAAATTATGGGAAAAGTAATTTTGGTCATAATCAAAAATATAATATTGAATATGTATCTGCGAATCCAACGGGTGATTTACACTTAGGCCATGCAAGAGGTGCTTGTTTAGGAGATAGTATTAGTCGTATTATGAAAGCAGCAGGATATGATGTGACTAGAGAATATTATATTAATGATGGTGGAGCACAAATTAAAAATCTAACGAAGTCATTAATCGCTAGGTATCATCAAGCATTTAATATAGAATATGTAATGCCAGAAGATGGTTATTATGGAAAAGACATCATTACTCTTGCAGATCAAATCAAGGATCAAATTGGTGATATCTATTTGCATGATACTAGTGAAGAGGTTTATGAATATTTTAGAACAACTGGTTTAATATATGAGTTAAATAAATTGAAAGCAGTATTAAAAGAGTTTCGTGTTGAATATGATTATTGGTTTTCTGAATCGACTTTATATAAAGAAAATCGAATTGAACCAATGTTACAAAAACTAAAAGAAGCTGGATTTGCCTATCAAAGCGAAGCAGCTTTATGGTTGAAATCAACAGCATTTGGCGATGATAAAGATAGAGTTTTAGTTAAAAAAGATGGCAGCTATACATATTTAGCTCCTGACATTTGTTATCATTTAGATAAAATATCGAGAGGATATGATAAACTAGTTAATTTATTAGGAGCGGATCATCATGGCTATATTGGTAGAATGAAATCAGCAATACAAGCACTAGGGTATAATCGTGATATCTTAGAAATCGATATATTTCAAATGGTTCGTTTAATTAAAGATGGACAAGAAGTTAAAATGGCAAAACGTACTGGTAATGCAGTCACTATTGAAGATTTAATGGAGGAAATCGGAATTGATGCAACACGTTATTTCTTTGTTTCTAAAGCAGGAAATACCATGTTTGATTTTGATTTATCCTTAGCAGCAAGCAAAACAAATGATAACCCAGTCTATTATGCACAATATGCCCATGCTAGAATGTGTTCTATTGAAGAAATGGCAAATCAAAATGGTATTACTGTAGCCACTTCTTTCGAATTAATTAATCATCAAAAAGAACTAGAATTAATTAAGCATATCAATGAATTCAGAAACGTAATTATTGATGGAGCGAAGAATAGAACTCCCCATAAAATAACAAACTATATTCAAAAATTAGCTCAGCTATTCCATAGTTTCTATAGTGAATGTAAAGTTGTTGATAAGGAAAATATGGATTTAAGCAATCAAAGATTAGCAGTAGTCAAAGCTTCAAAAATCACTTTAAGAAATGCACTTAATTTAATTGGCGTTAGTGCACCAGAAAAAATGTAGGAGGAAACAATGGATATTAATAGTAAAAAATCGATGGTAGAAGTGGCTTATGAATTAATGAGTAAAAAGAAGAAACCAATAGATTTTCATAAGTTATGGAAAGAAGTTTATGAAGTAAAAGGATTTAGTCAAGAACAAATTGAGGAAGCTCAATCTGTATTCTATACAAATATTACATTAGATGGTCGTTTCATCACAACTGGTGAAAACTGTTGGGATTTACGTGGCCGTCACAAATATGAAGATGTTCATATTGATATGAATGATATTTATGCAGATGATGAAGAGGAAGAAGTAGAAGAAATTGATGAAGAAGATGAGTCAATTGTAGAAGATGAGTATTAATTCATCTTCTTTTTTGGTTGTTGCTTTGATTGGATTATCTAATGGCATACGTTTAATTCTATTTTTGTCTTATTTACTATTTTTCTTAGTTTTTATATTTTATTATATACTAGCGTTTTTTAGAATTTTTATTAAAACAAGTGTTTAAAACCCGTTGACATTTAATATTTTAAACGCTATAATATAAATATAAGTTCACTATAATAGTATCCGTATAGGATTGTGATTATTAAGTTAAGCAAAGCCTACTAAACAATTTTTTGTTTTAGTGGGCTTTTATATTAGGAAGAAGGTGAGAAATTGGGTGATTTATCAGAGAAAATAGTGTTAGTAACAGGTGCAGCAAATGGAGTGGGAAAAGCTATTGTCGATTTGTTCAAAAGAGAAGGGGCAATAGTGATTGCTAGTGATGTTCAATTTGAGGAACTCCAAGAACACTGCCGCAGTGTTGCTGACCACTGTCTTAGCTTAGATGTTTCTTGTGAAAAGGATTGGCTATATGTAGAAAAAATAATTGATGATACATATGGTAGATTGGATGTTTTAGTTAATAATGCTGGTATTGTTTCTGGTGAACAAGTGGCAGAGGGAACTATAGAAGTATGGAATAAAGTGATGAATGTAAATGGATTGGGTAGTTATTTAGGGATGAAAATGGCAATTTCTTTAATGAAAAAGAATGGATGTGGTTCTATTGTTAATATTTCTTCTATTGTTGCATTGATTGGCACTGGTGGAGGAACTACATATCATGCATCTAAAGGGGCTATTAGAGCTATGTCAAAGAGAGTTGCAACCCATTACGGAAAAGATAAAATAAGAGTAAATACAATTTTTCCTGGATGGATTGAGACAAATATGACAAAAGATGCTAGAAGTGAAAAAGTAGCGGATTTTAAAAACAGACAAGCATTACCTTATTTTGGGAAACCAGAGGATGTTGCCGAGGCCGCATTGTTCCTAGCTTGCGATAAATCAAAATTTGTTACAGGCGCGGAATTAATAGTGGATGGTGGGTATACTATCAATTAGTAATGCAAAGGATGAGAAAATGAAAATTGTAAAGGTTTTAAATCATAATTCAGTTATTGTAAAAAATAAGTATAATCAAGAAGTTATTCTTACTGGAAAAGGAATTGCATATGGATTTAACCGTGGAGATGAAGTGAATCAAGAACTTATTGATAAAGAATTCATCTTAAATGAGAGTAATAACTCAGAATTTAAAAATGTTTATGAGACATTAACTGATGAAGAACTGGAAACAACGTTAGAGATTATCAAATATGCAAAAACTAAAATTGAAAATATTGATGATACAATTTATTTAACATTAGCTGATCATATTCATGGGATTGTCGAAAGATTCAAAAAAGGAGTAAATTTTTTAAATCCATTGCAATTTGATATAAAATTACTGTATTCTACAGAATATGGAATTGGGTTAAAAGCATTGGAAATCATTGATGATTATTTATTTATAAAAATGCCAGAAGATGAGGCCGCAACTATTGCTATTCATATTGCAAATGCCTGTTTTTTTAAAGACATGACTAAACTATTTGATTATATGTCTATTGTTAAAGATGTTATGGCAATTGTTCATTTTAAATTTAAGATTAAGTATGATGAAAGCTCGCTATCTTATTTAAGGTTCTTATCACATTTGAAATACTTAGCACAAAGGATTATAGCAAAAGATAATCCTTTGGATGGACAAGATAATAAAGCGTTATTAAAAGCTATTAAAACAGAGGTTAAAGAGTACTATGAATGTGCACTTGAAATTGCTCAATACATTAATGACAAATATAAATGTCCATTAAGTGAAAGTGAAGTTTTATATTTATGTATTAATTTAAAACAAATCGTTTCAAATACTAAAATTGATAAATAGGATTGTGATTATTAAGTTAAGCAAAACCTGCAATATATTTTTCTTGCAGGTTTTTATGTATTCGCAAAGGAATTAAGAGGAGGAAAAATTATGAATTATAAAGACTTTGCTCAAAGAATTATCCAAGCTGTTGGAGGTCCTGATAATGTTAAAATGGTGGCACATTGTGCTACAAGATTACGTTTTAACCTTATTGACACAACGAAAGCAAATAATAAAATGATAGAATCGTTTGAAGAAGTTCAGGGGATTATTGAAAGTGGTGGGCAATTCCAAGTTATTATTGGACCAGAAGTAGCTAGTGTTTTTAAAGAAGTAGAGAAAATTACTAAAGTTTCTGAACAAGATGAAAAAAATAAAATAGTAACTAAAGGAAAAAATAAATTTTTTGATAAAATTATGGATTATATATCTGGCGTGATTACGCCGTTAATGATGCCTTTATTAGGAGCATCTCTTATTAAGGTAATTCTTACTTTTACTACGCAGTATGAATTGCTTGATGCTAGCAGTGGAACATATACTGTTTTATTTGCAGCATCGAATGCCATTTTCACATTTTTACCAATTTTAGTCGCTGTTACAGCAGCTAAAAAATTGAATTGTAATCCTTATATTGCAGCTTGTATTGGTGGTGCACTAATGGAACCAAGCTTTGCTGCTTTAGCAGATACAACAATTCACTTTTTAGGAATACCAGTTATTGTATACAATTATTCCAGTACACTAGTGCCATCTATGGTTGCAATTGCCATGTACGCAGTATCGGAACATTGGATTGATAAAAAGGTAGCTTCTAATACTCTTAAAATGTTTCTTCTACCTGTCATTGGATTGGCAGTATTCTTTCCATTAACAGCCATTCTCTTTGGACCATTTGGGTTTTATGTTGGGCAAGCAATTTCCAGTGTTTATGAGGCTTTATATGGCATTAGTCCTATTTTAACTGGTGCATTTGTTGGCGGTTTTTTCACATTATTAGTTGTATTTGGGTTGCATTGGGGATTGGTTCCTATTGTTGTTAATGATTTAGCATTGTATGGGGCTTCATCATTAGCAGGAATGTATATTTCAGGTAGTATCGCACTATGGGGCATGGCGTTGGGTCTAGCTTGGGCAGCGAAGAATAAAAAACAACGTGCGGTTTATTTAACACATTTCGTGACCATTTGTTTTGCTGGTATATCTGAGCCATTTTTATATGGGTGTGTGTTAAAGAGTAAAAAAATGATACTTTCACTCGTTGGGGTAGGAGCTATTGGTGGAATACTATTTGCTCTTAATAATAATGCAGGATTAGCTTTTACGTTTACTAACATATTTACTATCTTTACATTGTGGGTTAATGATAGCTTTCTTTTCTATGTGATTTCAGTATTTATAATTGTAATATTAGGAGTATTAGTCGCTAAATTCTTTGTAGCAAAAGATATAATGATTGAGGAAAAGTAATATGCAAAGTAGACAAGAGATAAATCAAGTTTTCTCATCTTTTGTAGCAATGTTAGAAAAAGATGATTTTTCGGAAGCAAATAAAGTATTTGATCAAAGTGCTGAGTTATATACAACTCATTTAGGAGATGCCAAAGGCATTGTTGAAATTAGCGATTTATGGAAGTGGAGAGGTAAAGAAGTTACTGTCAATCGATTTTCAAAGTTTAATCATATTATCCGTAGCGATGATAATAGTGCAGTTGAAAGTGTGTATTTAGCGGTACAATCGGGCTATGATGCAGATAATTATTATCATCACTTTAATTATGGATATCATTTTATAAATGTATATAAGTACGAAAACAGCCAATGGAAAATAAGGACAATGCGCTGTCAATTAGATATTTTTGAAGGAAATACAATGATTGTTGATGGTTGGTGGAAGACAATGAATAGTAAATTATATAGTGGGTATCAAGTGCCATCTATTGTAAGTTATTTTGATTCACCATGGAAAATTATTCCAAAAGAACAAAACTATAGTGACGAAGAAGCAATATGCGAAGTTATTTTCAAATATGCTTGGGGTAATGATCATCTAGATTCTGCTATTTTAGCAGAATCTATGAGTAGTCAGTATCACATGGAGTATAGTAATAAGGGAATAGTAGATAATGTGCGATCTATGATTGAAATGGCACTACAAGTTCGTTTTAAGGAGTATACTATGCAGCATATATATCGCATAAAAGATATCAACATTAAAGGTGATAAGGCAGATGTAATTTTCTACCGCCATGAGCCACATCGATTAGGCTCACAAGTGCTGGATATTGATAATCGCAATGGAATGTTTTATTCTGCTTGTTATAGCATATCTTTAATAAAAGAAAATGATGGGTGGAAATGGTTAGGTGGTTTTTATAAGGCAGGTATGTTTTACGAAGAGACTGTTATGCCAGATGAATCAGAAGTATTTTATTTTTAAATTGATAAAATGCAAAATATAGACATGTATTGAAAATAAAAGAATTGTATTAACTAGGAGGAATAATGATGCTTTCATTTCTAAAACACAAAGAAAAATCTTGTATATTATATGCCCCTGTAAATGGGAGGAGTATACCAATTGAAACCGTTAATGACCAGATGTTTGCAGAAAAAATGCTAGGTGATGGTATTGCTTTTACGTTTGATGATGATACAGTATATGCACCTTGTAGTGGGCAAATTATAATGATAACACCAACATTACATTCATTTGGTATAAAAACACAGAATGAAATGGAAGTATTGGTTCATATTGGACTTGATACAGTCAATCTTAATGGAAAGGGACTAAGTCTACTTTGTGCTGTTGGTGATTTTGTTACTATTGGGGCACCCATTGTTAAAATTGATTGTGACTATATGCGTAAAAATAATATTGATCTAACAACGCCAATGATTATAACAAATGGTGAACACTACGATTTGGATATAAATCATGAAAACGCAGTTGTTAAAATAAAAGAGTCAATCGTGATTACTAGTAATAGAAAAACGTAATACTCATAAAAAAGAGTGGAATCAATTATTTGCACATGGATAACTTTAAAAGTCAATTATCATTATATAAGGGGCTATAACGCATTGTGATATGATAATCAATGTAGTTATAGTCTTTTTTTCTAGATAATAATTTTGGATAGGCATAATTTGACTATAACAAATACAATCATTATGTCTACTAAAAAATAAACAATATACGAAACATGTAGATACACTAGTTTGGCTATCGAAACGAAAAAAACAAAGTGAAATTTGAATTATAGTTTGTTTATATTTTTGTCTTATTTACTATTTTTCTTAATTTTTATGTTTAATTATGCTATAATTTGTTTAATTATGAAGTTAGGGGAGAGACAATGGATTCATCAAAAAGAACGAGTAAACAGCTAAAAACAATACTTTTGTGTTTCAGTCTTTTGATTAGTGGTATTGTAATATATCAATATCAGGATGTTTATGCCTATAATTTTGAAGGCAATGAAAGTTATTATACAGAAAAGTGCAAAAGTTCAAATTTGACTAAATCTGAAACTGAAACATGCCAAGCATTTAGTGAATATCTAAAAGGAAAGAATAGTGATGTTCAATCATCAATTGATAAAACAGCATCTTTATTAGCGAGTGATCAGCTTTCTTTACAAGAATCTTTAGATAGATTGGATCAAATTACAATAGAAGCTGAAAATTTACAATTAGAAGTCAATTATTTACAAGCAAGTATCGAAGAATTAGAAGTAGAAATTGCTTATAAAGAAGGTCTTATTGCCGATAGAATGTATGAATCACAAAGTTATTATAATGGTAATGTTTATATTGATATGATTTTTGGAGCTTCTAGTATAGAGGAATTTTTCTCAATTTTATCAAGTATTACAGAATTAACTAATTATGATGAAGAACTAATTTTAGAATTAAATCAGGATAAAAAAGAATTGGAAATCAAAGAAGCGGAATTATTGGAAAGGAAAGATGAACTATTTCAATTAGAAATGCAAGAGCAATCATTGCAAAATAGTTTATTAGAAACAATTGATAGTTATCAAGATGATTTAGATGGATTAAATACTCTTTTATCAGAATTAACTAGTGATACTTCTTCAATTGATCAATATGTACAAAATGCAAAAAACCGTATAGCAGAAGAAGAGAGGCAACAACAAGAAGATCAAAACAACGCAAATAATAATAATAATAATGGAGGCACAGGAAATAGTGGAGGAGATTCTACTAGCGATGGCTCTAGTTCTAGTGGTGGAGATTATGGAACTGGTGGAAGCGGTATCGTTGCAGCAGCCTTATCAAAAAATGGATATCCTTATGTATACGGAGCAACTGGGCCTAATTCATTCGATTGTTCTGGATTAACGCAATGGGCACATAGGCAAGTAGGTATATATATATCTAGAACAGTAACAACACAATTAGCTAGCGGAACCTCTGTTTCATCTAGTAATTTACAACCTGGAGATTTAGTCTTCTATACTACAGATGGTAGTGGAAGTGCAAGTCATGTTGGGATTTATATTGGTGGTGGCCAATTTATTCACGCAGGAACCTCAAGTACTGGTATTTACATAGCAAATATGAATTTATCTTATTGGTCTAGTCGATATATTGGAGCAAGAAGGTATTATTAATAGTGAACAAGAACTCTTAGTCAATGATTGAGAGTTTTTTTATTTATGATATAGTAAGGTGAGTAATACTTTAAAAATGGATAATATGGAAAGCGTAATCTACTTATTTTTTCAAGATTTGAAAGTTTAGACAAAATAAAGATTTATAGTATATGCTATTAAAAAGGACATTCGTCAACACTTGATGAAAGGTGGCATTATATGTACAAATCGAAAGGAATAAAACAAGTTAGTACACAAAAAGTGAAAGATTATTTTATTAAGAATAAGATAGCAATCAAACGTGATATTTCTAACGTCACTAAATTATCATTAGCAACAATTACCAACATATTAAAGCAATTATTGGAAGAAGGATTTATTATTCAAATAGAAGATAGTAAGTCAACAGGTGGTAGAAAAGCGAAACGTTATCAAATTGCAGCAGAATGTATGTATTTTGGATTAATTGATTTACAAGTGTATCAAAATAAGATACTTCTCTATGTTAAAGTAACTGATTTGAACCAATCTGTTGTTTTAAATAGAAATGAAACCATCAATGAAATGGATACAATACTGTTACTATCAATAATCAATCAAATCTATAAGCATTATCGTTTTAACCATATAGCAATATCAATACCTGGTATTGTTGATCAGAATGGATATATAACGAAATGTGATATTGATGGATTAGAAGAATGTAATTTAAAAGAAGAAATAGAAAAGAATATCCCGATTAATGTTAGTATTGAAAATGATGTCAACACAGCATTACTTGGTTATATTAATGTGAATGATGTAATCAAACGATCAATTGCATTTGTTTATCAACCAGATAATCATCATACTGGGTGTAGCTTATTTATCAATAATGCAATTGTTTATGGAAACACTAACTTCGCTGGTGAATTAGCGTATCTACCATATGGGTCGTTAAAGGAACAAGAAGAACTACTAAAGAAAAAACCATTAGATTTATTGGTAAAACAAGTGACAAGTGTTATTACAATTGTAAATCCATCTGATATGGTATTATTTGTTCCTTGTGTTAATGAAAAAGAATTCAAAAAAGCAATTGAATTATCAATACCAAAAAAACATTTACCAAAATTTGTATTTATCGATTGTCTTAACAATTTCATATTTCAGGGATTACAACGTTTATGTATTGAAAACTCGCGATTTACGCTTAATAAGTAAGGAAGGAATGAAAAAGATGGAAAACTATATTGATCTACACATCCATTCAAATTATTCAGATGATGGTGAATTCACCCCAAAAGAATTAGTAAAACAATGCAAAAATGCAGGCATTCGTATTATGGCAATTGCTGATCATAACAGCGTTAAAGCGATTGACGAAGAGAAAGAAATCTGCCAACAAATGGGAATTGTTTGTCTACCAGCAATTGAAATTGATTGTCGATTTAAAGGAGTTAATTTGCATGTGATTGGCTATGGAATGGATTATACAAAAGCAGAAATAATAATATTAGAGGAAACGATAGTTAGTCAAGAAGTTGCTATGTCAAAAGAAAAATTAAGACTTACAAATCAACTTGGTTTTTCTTTGATAGAAGAAGATTTATCAGTTTTAAGTAGTAATGGTGTATGGACAGGAGAAATGTTTGCAGAAGCTTTGTTGGCGAAAGAAGAATATGTTGATAGTAATTTATTAAAACCATATAGAGAAGGTGGTCATCGTAGTGATAATCCATTTGTCAATTTCTATTGGGATTATTATGCACAAGGAAAACCTTGTTATGTTGAAATAAAATTACCTGATATAGAGGAAATTATTAGTGTCATTCATAAATATGGTGGGATAACAGTACTTGCACATCCTGGGAATAATTTAAAAGATCGTTTTGAATTGTTTGATGAGATGTTAGCTATTGGATTAGATGGAGTAGAAGCATTTAGTAGTTATCATACAAAAAATGATATTGATTACTTCTATCAAAAAGCAAAAGAACATCATTTATTAGTTACTTGTGGAAGTGATTATCATGGAAGAATGAAACCAATGATTCAATTGGGTGGTTCAAAATGTTATATTGATCAAAATATAATAGAAAAACAATTGAAAAACTATAAATTAATTTAAAGAAGAAGTGTTTATACTACGATACTTTAGATATAAAGCTTTGAAGGCTATCCGTTCCAGTAATTCTAATTCTAGGGAGTTGATAATGATCCATACCTTGTTTGGTTTTTCCATACTCTGTTGTTACAGCTAAAGAATATCCAGCATCATTTAATACTTGTTTTGTAAAATCACTATAATGACCAAATGGATAACAGAAAACATCTGATTTCCCTAGGAGTTCTTTACTAGTCGTAACATCTAAGAGAGCCTCTTCATATGTTGCAGTTAGAAATAACCCTTTACCATCTCTTCCGCTTTGATGCATATCGTGTGAATGTGATTGGAAACCAACGAATGGAGAAGAATACGTTTCTATCACAAATGTATTGCTCCAAGAGGTAACAAGAAAGGAAGTGGAAGGAATATTGTATTTATCCAAAATAGGAATTGCTTTTAATAAATAAGAGTCATTGCCATCATCTGCCGTAATGACAATACTTTTTTCTGGTAAATTTCTTTGACCATCAATAAACTCAACGACTTCATTCCAACTAGGAAAATAATATCCATTTTCACTTAAATATTGCATTTGTGATTCAAATGTTGTTATTTCTACCCAGTTGTTATCCTTCATAGTTTCACCTAAGCTTGCATCATAGAAAAAATGATACATAAGAATAGGCAATCCTGAAGTATTTTTTTCTGATTCAGGTAAAATTGTAATTTTACGTGTGATAGATGCTACATTATCTGAACTATCAGAAATTGTATAGGTAATTTGATAAACGCCCACTTCTTGGTAATTGGTGGTATCTGAAATGACTACTTGTCCACTAAGATTTTCATCATAATTATCTTTCACAATAAATCCATCATCCTTATAGATATCTCCAACAATTAGTTTTACTTCTTGATTGCCAAGTAATTCAATGGTTGGGGAGATATTGTCAATAACATTCACTATTCTAGTGGTTGTTTTTGTTTCGTTATCTTTCGTTATTGTATAGGTAATTTGATACTCTCCTAGTTTTGATGTATCTAGATTCGATTCTGTTTTAATATCTTTACTATAGTCTTGTTGTTTGATGAAAGCTGTTGCTCCTGGATCTTCAAATTCACTATTTACTTCAATCGTGATTGTAGTTTCTCCAAGCAACTTTATTTCTATATTGCTTTTATTATTAAATAAGAATACACCAAAAATTAGTACAACAGTAAATAATCCAAGTATGATAATTGATCTTTTTTTCATGCTATCCCTCCAAACGTATTACAATAAATAGTATAGCATAATGCAAATAAAAAACTATAAAACTCGATAGATAAGTTTAAAGTATCGTATAAATAAAAAGAAATGAGCAAATCTCATTTCTACAGATGATCTAGTGATGCATCTGGATGTTTTTCTAAATATTCTTTTTTTGCTTCTGCTAACATATCTTGAAATCTAGTAAAATCAGTAACTAACCAAACAACTTTATCAAGCACATCATCTGTGGTTGCTACAAATGTTTCTAAATCCTTAACCCCACCAATTCTTAAAATTTCTTCTAGTGGTTTTCTAGAATATTTATTCATAAATTCTTGATTTAAAATCTCTTTATAAGTCACTTTTTTGTCCATAATTACCCCTCTTTCTAGTTACTTTTATTATAAAGAATATGGTAGATAAAGCTACATTTTTTTCTTCCTTTGAAAAGAAAATAGAATTGTTATGATTAACTACTACTTGATGATCATAATTTTATTATTCGTTACTTTATTCTTATCATTATTTATGCAAACTCTCAATCTAAGATGTTATTGAAATAATTTATATTACAAATACTTCTCTAATTGACTTCTTCTTTCCATAATCACCATACTACGATAATTGCCATTTTGATCTTTGGCAATTTTTTCTCTTTCCCCAACCAAACGGAAACCACATTTTTGATGCAGTTTTCTACTTTTAAGATTATTACTCATAATTCCAGATTGAAGCATATAAAAGCCATGTTCTTCAGATTTCTGAATTAAATAGTGTAATAAATAACTTCCATAGCCCTTGCCTTGTGATTTCATATCAACATAGATACTAACTTCCGCAACCCCACTATATACCTTTCTGTTCGATATTGGCTGTAAAAGAGCCCAAGCAACAATTTTATGATTATCTAGTAATACATAGCGACACTCTTTAAAATGTTTTTTATCGAATGACTGATAATCAGGGATTTCTCCTTCAAAAGTAGCCAAATTAGTATCGATACCATCTTGATAAATTCTAGAAACTTCATCCCAGTCACTTTTCAACATTTCTCTAATTTCCATACTTAATCCTCATTATTTATTTCTCTACTCTTTTTTCTTAATTCTTCTAAATATTCTAATCTTGATTTTACCTTTGCTTCTGTTCCTTGATCTGTTGGAATATAATATTTTTTATCTTTCAAACTAGTTGGTAAACATTGCATATCTGTAATTTTATAGTCAGTATCATGTGCATATTGATAATCTTTTCCATAATCTAAATCTTTCATTAAACTAGTGACAGCATTTCTAATTTGCAATGGTACTGGTTCAGCCAACGTTGTTAAAGCATCCTTTTTGGCATGTTCATAAGCTTTAAAAAGAGCATTTGATTTTGGGGCTAATGCTAAGTATGTAACGACATGAGCTAGAGAAACATTACATTCTGGCATTCCTATAAAATGACTTGCTTGATAACCTGCAATCGCAATTTCTAAAGCTCGACTATCCGCCATTCCAATATCTTCACTAGCAAAACGAACTAATCTTCTTGCAACATATAACGGTGATTCTCCAGCTTCTAACATTCTAGATAACCAATAAATAGCAGCATCAACATCACTATTACGCATTGATTTATGTAACGCACTAATAATATTATAATGTTCTTCACCTTTTTTATCATATAGTAAAGAACGATTGGTAATAACTTGTTCAACGATTTCTTGTGTGACATGTAATACTCCATCTTTTTCATTAGCGTTTAATACCAACATTTCTAATGTATTTAAGGCTACTCTAGCATCACCATTACAAAATACAGCAATTGCATGTATGACATCATCACTAATTTCAATCGTATACTCACTAAAGCCTAATGGATGGATTAATGCATTATGAATAAGTTCTTCCATATCACTAGCTTCTAATGCTTTTAAAACAAATACTTTACACCTAGATAGTAAAGCTCCATTAATTTCAAAGGAAGGATTTTCTGTTGTAGCTCCTATTAAAATAATACTACCTCTTTCTACATAAGGAAGAAAGGCATCTTGTTGTGCTTTATTAAAACGATGAATTTCATCAACAAATACAATTGTCTTTTCTCCTAATTGTCTTTGTAATTCTGCCTTTTCCATCACTTTTTTTATTTCTGATATTCCACTCATAACAGCACTAAAATTAATAAAAGCAGCTTTTGTCTTTCTAGCAATAATGCTAGCTAGTGTTGTTTTACCAACACCAGGAGGGCCCCAGAAAATCATAGATGCTACTTTATCTTGATCAATTAATGTTCGCAATACTTTCCCATCATCTAATAGATGTTTTTGTCCTATATATTCTTCTAATGTTGTTGGTCTTAATCTTTGAGCCAACGGACTTTGATCAATTCGATCATCAAACAATGATTGTTGCATATTACCACCTCACTTTTTTATTTATTATATCATATAAATAGGTAACGATATTTTCATTAAGTAATTCATCTAATGAAGAAATCCATTGATAGTTAAAAGATGTAACGATATTCAAATTAAAATTCAAATCTTCATCAAGAAGTGCACATTGATAGATTAATCTTGTATATACAATATCTTTATTTTGATTATAATAACTTTCTTCATATATAATTTTTGATATCGTAATATCTATTCCTAATTGTTCATAAAACAATCGACAACAGGCATTTTGTGGTAATGTAGCCTCCGAAACTTCTCCACCTGGTAATTCCCAATAATTAGAATAATCATTATTTTCATCATTTTTTTTAATGATTAGATATTTATGGTCGACTTCTATCAACCCATGAACGATTAGAGTATTCTTAATCATTTACGACGACTCCTTTTATTAAATTTTTTGACAGGATGGACAATAATAAATACTTCCACCTAAATATTGTTCTTTTTTTAATACACCATGACATACGATACATGGTGATTTATATGTATTTTTACTTAATATAGTTTTATAGCTTCCTTTTTGACCATTGATTCTCGTTTCGGTATCTCTACCATTCTGATTCACCATGTTAGTTAATGTAGTAACAATAGCATGATATAATGCTTGCAAATCATTGGAATCTAATGTGTTTATTTTTCGTTTTGGATGTAGTAATGCATTAAACATAATATCTTGAGAAGTACCATTACCAATCCCTAAAATTCTTTGTTCTGTAGCAATAAAAGCTTTGACGCTTAATTTTTGTGTAGTTGGTGTTATTAATTGCTGAAAATAATGATACGTAAACTCACTATCTAATGGACTAATTCCTTGTCGTTCAATTTGATAATATAAATTACCCATATCTTCATCTTTAGGTAAAACCATAATACAAGAGTACATAGCAGTTGTAATAGTAAGATAGCTTCCATCTTCAAATTCTAATAACAGCTTACTCTTTTTTGGTTCTTCTTCACTTTTATTATAATACCTTATGACTGCTCCATCACGCATTAGTAGTTTGTAATCTTCTATCACAACTTCTACATAAAAATTTCTTGGGATAATCTTTGTGATTCTTTTATTGATTAATTGTTCTTTATAAGCATAAGGATCCTTATAATAAAATGTAAATTTATGACCTTCAAAATTTCCTCTAACATCAATAATTCTTTTATTTAGAATAGTGTTACTTAAGTCTTTCGCAATTGTTCTAGCTTCTGGTAGTTCAATCATAGTTAGCTCCTTTACTATATTTGTTACTAAATATTATAACAAATTTAGATTATAATTCCCATTTCTTTCTACATAATCTTCTTTATTATTGACAAAGCCCTTTTACATTGTAAAATGAAAGGAGTGTAAGAGGAGGGGATATAGATGAATGACGATAACAAATTAACTGGTGGGAACTTAACGAATGTATATAAAAAAGATAATACAATCATTCGATCACAGGGGACTTATAGTACTACGATTCATCGTTTATTACTCCATTTAGAAACGGTTGGATTTGATGCTTGTCCTAGATTTATAGGGATTGATCAAAATAATAATGAAATATTATCTTTTGTAGAAGGAAATAGTTTGTCTAATTATCCAAAAGGTGTTGATAAAAAAATACATTTAGAAGGAATTAGAAGATTAGCTTTATTAATGCATTCCTTTCATAATGCAACTAGTCGTTTTGTAACTACAAAAGATGATATTTGGATGTTATCTTATCAAGGGAATTTAAAAAAGGAAGTAATCTGTCATAATGATATTGCTCCATATAATGTAACTTTTGTTGATAATTTACCGTATGGATTGATTGATTTTGATACTTGTTGCCCAGCTCCTAGAATTTGGGATATTGTCTATGCACTGTATCGATTTATTCCTATGACAGATGATACGATTCATAATGAATATAAAAAATTATGTTGTGAGATATTTTTCAAACATTATGGAATAAAGCAACCAGAGGATTTATTTTTGATAATGATGGAAAGATTGCAATATCTAGCGGATACTATTTTAAATAAAGCAATCCAAGGAGATGTTGCTTTTCAAAAGATGTTGGAAGAAGGACATCGTGATTTATATATAAAAGAAATCAGTTATATAGAAGAACATATGCATTTGTGGAAATAGAAAATGGACAATTGCATTTTCTATTTCTGATAGCTATCATTAAATACAAGTTCTGCCTTCTTAACAAAGTAATTGCTTTTATCATAATCAAGATGAAGTCTTTCTAAATCAACAATCATTTCTTCAATTGAAGCATATTGTTTGTTGATATGAGTAGCTTTATCTTCTAATTCTATAAACACATATTTTTGATTTACTAATTGAACAATCAACTCTATGCTATCGTTGCTATAAACAATACATGTGTCAAAGATTCGAATCAATTCCTGAAAATGTAATTGTTTAAATAAGGCGATAGCTTCTTTAGTATCTAAAATTTCACATTCTGTTTTTGCTTGTTTTGTAATGGCACCGATGTTGTCATATTCTTTATATTTATATACTATTTTTTTTGTTTGTCCTATGACATCTCGTATTAATAAACAATGATTTAACACCTTTAAAATAAGCTGATTTTTGTAATTGATTGTAGTTGGGATGAGATAGATATCGTTGACTTGATATGTCTCTACAATTCTAAAATTTAAAGTATTTAATTGTTTGTGTAAGCTTTCATAATCAGTTTTATCAAATACTGTTATTTCTTTTTCATATTCCATTTTTAGTTATCCTGAATTTTCTTTCTGTAAACTTCTCTTAGGCCTCTTTCTAATTC
>Ga0153945_1000240_pt1 | contig 16954 bp, 11 predicted proteins | sample TSNJ029MetaG_FD_104720 | JGI IMG/M metagenome (GOLD analysis project Ga0153945, IMG submission 104720) | Attine ant fungus gardens microbial communities from New Jersey, USA - TSNJ029 MetaG | ecosystem: Host-associated > Fungi > Mycelium > Unclassified | place: USA: New Jersey, Wharton State...
AGTAATATCTCCATCTTCTGTATCTGTTGCACTTACTCCAGCTGTATAACTAAATGGATCTCCTACATTGATTTGTATTGGAGTTGTTACTGTTAATACTGGTACATTCCTATTGTCAACTGTTACAGTTGATGTTACTTTTACACTTGTATCTGCCACGACTTCAAATGTTACTTCATAACTATCTTCAATCGCTAATACTCCATGTTCTCCTACTACTTGTACAAGTACTAACTCTCCTGTTTTCTTATCATACGCTCTAGCATTTGTTAATGTAATAACTCCTGCATTTGTTAATGATCCTGCAACAGTTGTATTAATCAATACATCATCTGCTATGATAATATATCTTTCTCCATCTACGTAATTATCTCCATCAAAGACAATTCCTTTAATCGTTGCACTTTCTGGATTTTCTGCTACATCAACACTTAATGTAATGTCATATACAGCTTCAACTGCTGTATATCCTCCCTTATTTGTTACAACGACATTGACTTCATTTCCTTGTGAATCCCATGCTTTTGCACTTGATCCCTCTAAAATTTCTGCATCAGTACCGGTTACATCATCGATATGTTTTGCGAATCCTACTGCTTGAATGACATATTTGTCTCCAACATAATATGGTGGATTATCTCTATCATTTACTACAACGACCACTTTCGTTCTTACGGTGTTGTAATCACTATCAGTAATACTATATTCTAGCACATAGATTCCTACAGTGGTTGTATCAACCGTTCCTGTTGTTAGTACTTTACTAGTAATATCTTTATCTTCTTCATCAATTGCACTTACTCCACTCATTACATTAAATGGATCGCCTACAAAAATCTCTTTTGGAGATGGTGCTGTAAGTATTGGAGCTTCTCCATTCGTTACTATTACAGTTGATGTTACTACTATGCTTGTATCTACCACGACTTCGAATGTTACTACATAACTATCTTCAATCGCTAATACTCCATGTTCTCCTACTACTTGTACTACTACTAACTCTCCTGTTTTCTTATCATACGCTCTAGCATTTGTTAATGTAATAACTCCTGCATTTGTTAATGATTGTGCAACAGTTGTATTGATTGATGCATCATCTGATATGATGATATATCTTTCTCCATCTACGTAATTATCTCCATCAAAGACAATTCCTTTTATCGTTGCACTTTCTGGGTCTTCTGCTACATCGACACTTAATGTAATGTCATATACAGCTTCAACTGCTTGATATCCTCCCTTATTTGTTACAACGACATCAACTTCATTTCCTTGTAAATCCCATGCTTTTGCATTTGATCCCTCTAAGATTTCTAAATCAGTACCGGTTACATCATCGATATGTTTTGCGAATCCTACTGCTTGAATAACATACTTGTCTCCAATAAATAGATTTCCACCATCAACGATGACTGCCACTAGTTTTGTTACAGTATTACCATCACTATCAGTGACACTATAGGTTATTGTATATACGCCTTCTGTTGTTGTATCAACTGTTCCTGATGAAGTAACGTTACTTGTAATATTTCCATCTTCAGCATCAATTGCACTAACACCATTCATTACATTAAATGAATCTCCTACATTGATTTTTAAAGGTGTTGTTGCTGTAATAACTGGTGGTGTTCCTTCTAAGAACACATCTACTGCTAATGTTAAATCCTCATAGCTATAAGTTACTGCTACTGTTTGTTGCTTTGTAGCAGCTGAAATTGTCGTTATCGCACTTGCATTTGATGTTGCTGTTTCTGTTGTTCCATCTGATTTTATTACAACTGCTTTAGTATATACTGCTAATGCTTCATCTGTTGTTATCGTAGAAGCATTTGCTAAAGGCAATGTTGCATCTGCTGCATATAACGCATAATTTTTATCCGGTTCTATTACACTATCATCACTAACAACAATAAGATTTACAGTTTGTGTCGCAGTATTATCTTCATATCCTGCACCATATGTAATCTCATATTTTTTTACATATGTTCCTTCTGCTAAGCCTTGGCTTATTTCTTCTATTAACTCACTTGTTATACTATGTGTAAAGAACGGTCTTCCTTCAGCTTCAGTGTAAGCAATAACATTATCTGCTGATGTAATTGCTTTTGCTTCTGATTCAGTGATAATTATACTTCTTGCTTCCAATTCTGGATCATTTGTATAATCCACTTCTACTGTATAACTCTTTGTCCCACTTGGACTGGTCCATTTAGCTATTTCGCCTAAAGAAGTTGTTGCTCCTTTAAAAACTGTTTCAATAACATCTTCTACATAGAATCCTTTGGTTTCATCTGGATAGAGAGTTAATATTGGTGTTCCCCTTCCAGCAGGTATCAATAAAAGTCCACTTGTTGTTTTTACATCTTTTGTTACATCTCCATAAATGTTTACTGGAGCTGGGCCTGTGCTTACACCATCTAAATTATGGCTAATAGTCCCCTCACCTTCAATAACTTTATATTCCAATCTTGATCCTAAGACTGCTAGTGCATAGCCACTTGTTAGATTTGCATCCCCAATATATGTATTGCCACTTGCATCATAACCTAGGATTGTTGGTGGAGTAATAGCATCTGCATTTGCATAGTTAGCTGCCGGTAAAAAGCTAAGCACGATGTGTGAAGTAGTAAGTGTTCCAAACCACTTTCCAGTATAGGTCGCAGCTGCTGTACCACCATTACGCTTCCATACAAATGATTCTCCTTCAAAATTAGAAATAATCATCATATTTTGACCAGATGGTGATTCAATTTCTGTATCGTTACCTGTGATTGTTAGTTTACCAACGATAAAATTCCCCACTGTAGTTGCATTTAATCTTAAATTAGCTGCACTATTAACACTATTTAACGTCACATCTCCAAATTGATGATAGCTTGTTCCATAGTTAGCAGCTGTTGCTGCACTACTATTTTTCAATGAAGTTCCTATTGTCAAATCGTGATCATTTACTGTTAAACTAGTAAAGTTCTGCAATATGCCAATCTTTGTTTCCTTATGTGAGGTGCTTTCTACACTACCAACGTTTACAGTAACCTTATTTGTTGATGCATTAACAATCGCATTAGTGAAGTTATCTGATGTTGAACCTCCATATAAACCGTCAATTTCTGTTGCTTCTTTTACATCAATATTAACGTTTCTTAATATTTTACTACTACTCACATTAGAGTAATATGTTGCATAAAGTGATCCGATTGTAGAGCCTGGTGCATCTATTTCGATATTAATGCTTCCTACTTTAGAATAATTAGCATTATTTGCTCCATCACCATAAATACGGGCTCCAGCTAATGCATCACTTCCGCTATCTCCTGTAATGATTTTTAAATTTATTTCATTATTTGCATCTGTTCCTAAGTATGTTGTCCCTTGATAAGGTACCCCTCCGCAAATATAGGAACCAGTTGGCAATTTAAACACATCTGTACTATTTGTGAAATCGATAATTAATGTTGCATTTCCTAGAACCGATCCATTGTTACTCGCTCCAGCAGCTAGTGCTTTCGTTGTACCTCCTGTTCTTGGAATTCCTGCAAAATTTCCTCCAGTAATATATACATACGAATTTCCTGTAACTTTATGAGATGTTGAAGCTCCATATGTTCCACCAACATGTGCATTAATGGTTCCACCATATATTTCTAAAGATGTATTCCCATCTATGGTTGCTGAATTCCAAGCTCCCCCAGTTAAAAACCAGTCAACTTGTCCACCATGTATAATAGATGAACTATCTCCTTGTACTAAGTAATCACCATATCCAGCACCTTCTAGTGTATCGACAACTCCTGCATACAATTCATTTCTTGTATTTCCGATAATTGTTCCACTATAGCCGCCACCATATGTATATCTTATCAATGTGTTTTTTTGTATTAATGCAGTATTTCCTTCAATGCGAATCGTATTGGCATCACCACTGCCATTACCAGCAGGGTATCCTCCACCACCAACAAAATCCCAACCAGAGCCAACACCACGATTTCTGATTGTTGTTGAAGGTGTTGTATCAGTACTTGATCCACCATAAACTAATCCTTGACTACCTAAGACAGTAGTTACATCTCCAGTAATCCATCCGCTACGTCCAGCTCCTGCTGAATAGGATCCACTTGAAGAAAAACATCCTTTGGTTAACTCATTAACAATTCCACCATGGATTTGGTAGTTGCTATTTGCTAAATTTGCCGGAGTAACTGAACTAGTACTAGCATTATAAAAGCCACCAAAAAATCCGTTTATTGATCCCTTATTATATTGTCCAGCTGTCACAGTACTACTAATTCCACCGTTGATGATTCCAGCTGTATAATTTCCTCCAATATACGTAAGACTTCCTGCATTATATCCGCTAAAATCAATGATACTTGTAATTCCACCATCTATGTTTCCAGTATATGAACCACCTACGTAATTATTAGTACCAATCGTAGTTCCAGTACCACCTATTTCGGTTTTTACAGATCCAGTAATGTTCCCATTTCGAACTCCACCGTAGATGTCTGAAGTAAATGAAACAACATTATAGATAGAACTCGTTACATTCCCTGTAACATTAGCAGTGTAGCCTCCACCATAGAAACTACTAATTCCTGCACTAGTCGCTGTAATGTTTATCGTAATATCTCCTTCAAGCGTTCCTGCTTGATTTCCACCATAAATATTCCAGTTCCCTACACCAGTAGAATGAATATTAATTGTTGGATTACCAACAAGAGTACCAGAAGCTGTTCCACCATAAATAGTAGTTGCACTAGATCCATAAGATCCATGATCTAGTGTTAAGGTATTCCCATTTACATAAATAGTAGAAATATTATAAGTTATATTTCTTAAAACAACATTTGTGCCAAAATATACAGATGTATTTAATCCGAATGTTTTTGCATCACTTGCAGCAGATGTTGTAGTTGTTGTCGGATCCGTTATAGAACTTGTAATCGTTAGCGTTCCTACTTTTCCTGTTAATGATGCAAATGTAACATCTGCTGTTCCTGTTGCACTAGTCGTATTACGTCCAATATGTGTAGCTGCAGTAGTACTTGCATTAAATGCAGTACCTATATATAGTATATAGTTTTCTCCATTACCATTATTATATAAATACCACAAAGCTTCTCTTAGCCCTGCTTCTGATCCTGCATAAACCATTAAATTATTTGGATCACTTTCAGGAATAACGACCACATTTGTTGCGTTAGTACTCGGTATTAATCCTGCGATTGAAACAATACTTGTTTCCGGAAGTGAACTTGGTTCCATTAACGGAGGCACTATTTCCTCTAACGGAGGTGCTGCTTCCTCTTCCGGTTCAGTTTCAGGCTGCTGCTCAACTGTAGGAGTCTCGCCCACTTGACCGTCAGGTTCTTCTGGAGTCGTATTTTGTTCAGTTTCGTCACCCGGAACTTCTGTTTGTTCGTCATCGCCATCAATAGCTCTAACTAATGGTGACGTGCTAGATGATAAAACTAATCCAAAAGCAATTAATACAGCTAGTAATTTATTAATGCTTTTTTTCCATTTTATACCCATTTGTTTTTATCCTTTCTTTTTTTCTTTTGTAGCTCATCGATAGTAATAAACTACTCCACCGATGCCCACAACCATTACCTTACTCTCTAATAAATTTACTCTTTTGTTCAATTCATAGATCCCTCCTTCTTTTTCAATAATATCCGCAAATTAAAACGTGTTAAAAAGTCACTGTTTTAATTAACTTAGTGCATTGTTGCCCTCGTATTACTGGACAATTATTAACGCATAGCATGGAAAACGATGCTATGTTAAGTAAATTATATATATTTGGAGCTAATTTGTCAAGTTTGCTTCGTGTAAATTCGACAGGAATTTAAAAAACAACTCACTACGTGTCTCTTTTGCTTAATTGTTATCGCATTATGCAACAGTATTGAGAATTTATTGTTAAGTACTTGATTGAATTTTTATTTCTATAAATACTGATAATATCAGTATATTATTTTAAAAAAATGACAACTTCCTGTTTAAAATCATAATAAAAGTTCTTTGATTATTTCCCACTTAATGCTATACTCTAAAAAGAGGTGATTTTATGACAAACTTCCAAGAATCTATCTATGTAAACGAAATTTTAGAGTATAAATTACCTAGATATCAAGAGATTCCAGATATTGATTTATATATGGATCAAATTGTTTCATTAATGCATAAATACTTAGATACATTAGAAGGTAATAAAAATGAAAAATTCATTACTTCTAATATGATTAATAATTATGTAAAGCAAAAGTTAATACCAAAACCGATTAAAAAAAAATATAACAGAGACCATATTGTTTATTTACTAATTATCTGTCTATTAAAACAAATTATTAGTATCCAAGAAATCCAAGATTTTTTCTCATTAAAACAAAACCAAGCGATTGGGGAAATCTATAATTATCTTTGTGATATTTTGGAACATACGTTACAAATAACATTTACCAATACGAAAGAAACGAAGATTAAAGCAATAGAAGATGATAATCAATTAATCCATGCTTGTGCATTAGCTTTTTCAAATAAAATCTATATTCAAAAGAAATTGCAATATTTAAAAACTAAGTAAGGAAATAACTTGCTATATAACGATCAGTATCTAATTAACTGAATTTGCCCCAACATTAAAAGAATTCAAAAAAAATACCCAAATTGTAATGAGCAATTTGGGTATTATTCCTGATTATATTATTGTCACTCTTTTTTTAAGCTATCAAAAAACTCCACTTTTCATCGACTGAAGTGGAGTTTTCCTATCATGTTAAACACTTAATTATTACATATTTTTTTTTATTCAGTTACTACATTTTGATAATTAACTCCAACAACATAGTATTTATTTTCTAGTTTTATCATTGTTATCATAACTTCTGATGTTAATGTCTCTGTAGGCATACCTGCTACTTTATTGACATACGTTAATCCAATAGTGACATCAAATGTATCTGCATTACCGGTAGCTTCATAAACAAAGGCACTTTTCTCTAATGAAATTACTTCATAGTTTTCAACTTCTGGCATGCCTTCTTTCCCATAGGTTTGATAATGCTCATCAAAATTAGTATAGTAATCTGTTAAAGCATAATTTGCAAAACTATTCTTCTCTGTAGGAAGTACATAATTAGTTCCTCCTACTTGATTTCTATTCGTTTTATTACTCCATGTATAGAAATCTAATGTAAAATACACAGCAGCTAATTTAATTTCTTCCTCTTCATTATCACTTTCATTTGCACTAGTTAATTGTTCATAAACACTTGTCATAATAGCAGTTTCTTCTTTTGCATGTGGATACACGTCTGGATTATTTTCTACCTCTTCTGGAGTTTTTTTATCTCTATTATTTCGATTGATTAAATAGATACTTCCAGCTGCAGCTAATAGTACTAGTACTAGTCCTACGATAATGGCTAAACGAACTTTATTCTTATTCTTTTTCATAATATTAATCCTCTCCTCATCCACAATTTTTTCTTTTTCTAATTGTATTGCAACTTGTTCCGCTTGTTTTTTTGTCTTTATTCTTTCTTGTTGATTTTCTGTCATTGGTAATTTATCACTGTTAACAAAGTAGTTTAAAACTGTTAATAGTGGTCGATATTTACGACTGATTAAACTCGTATATTCAACAAAGATTTCAAAAATCAACAATAAACAAATAAATAATACAAATCCTTGCTTTTTATTAAACAAATACAAATATGAACAAACCGAGAATAATGCGGTAACTAGATACAACAATAATACACTATTACGATGTCCTAATTGTAAATCAAACATTAATTTATGATGCATATGCTCACGATCTGCTTCACTAACGCTTTTATGTCTCAATTTTCGTCTTACTATAGCGGCCAGTGTATCCATAATTGGGATTGTTAATATAACGATTGGTGCTCCTAAATTGAAAAATAACGTACTTTTATAACCAAATCCTAATAAAGAAATAACCGATATCATAAACCCTAAAAATAATGCTCCACAATCTCCTAAAAATATAGAAGCTGGATAAAAGTTGTAAAACCATACTCCTGCTATGGCACCTATTAAAATAAAAGATAACGATGCAATATCGATTCTATCTCTAGTAATACTGATAATAGCGATAGAAACTAAGGTGATAGCAGAAATACCAGAACATAATCCATCTAATCCATCAATGAAATTAATTGCATTGGTAATCCCTATAATCCATAACATTGTGATACCAATCGATACATATTCAAGATTTAAAACGGGTAAAAATGGGATCTGAAATCCTTTTAATGATATATCCCCATAAAAAACAATAATGATAGCTGCAATTATTTGAAATAAAAATTTAATTTTTGGAGACAAATCATACATATCATCAACTAATCCACTTAAAAAGACAATAAATCCACCAATTAAGATAGCATTAATCTGTCTATCAGTTTTTAAAAATATAATTGCACTAACTAAAAACGATAAATATATCGCTAATCCGCCAATCCTTATAATTCTCTTATTATGTATAGTTCTGTGATTTTGTTTAGCGACAATATCTAATTTATCACCAACATATTTAACAATTGGAACCAATAGTAAACTTATAACAAGGGTAGTTATTAAGGATAGTAATAATGTTAGATCCATAACATGCCTCCATTTCGATTATTATACCATAATCAAAAAAGTTAATAAACTAAAATAAGGAACTTGATTGAATCAAACAAACTACTATACTGCTTTTTATAATTCAATCCACCCAAAATATATCATGATTTCTTTTCATTCATCAATGTCATTTCCATAGCGATTCTTGGCTATTCATTAATAAACATGGACAAATCATTCTTTTTCATCTTTAAATATCCATTCAAGATTTTAAGTTAAAAAGGGTACAACTTTAGCATTGCTTATTGATAAAACAATACTTACTTGTTATAATATACTAATTTTTTGTTTAATAAAAGCAATCAAGTTAGTGACCCTCTAAAGAAACTATTTAATAATGCTATCAATTGTATAGTTTTCCTTAATGATAGCATTAAAAGTGATGTAAATACAGTAAGTTCAATATTGTATATTTTTTGTCTAGCCACAAATTAGATATACTATAGTAATTCATAATACTATATCTAGAAATACAAGCTTATATAATTATTCTATTATTTAATAAAATTTTCTTATTCATAAACTTGAGTATTCCCACCACCAAATAGATTATAGACTTATTCACTAGAAGTGTCAAAGAGTATACATAGTATACTAATTTTGTCTTTATAGAATGAAAATGACATTTATTTGGCGAAAAAAATCAGAGTATTATATCAACCTAAGTCATAATAAACTCATCACTACTTATCATATCATCTAATTATATCAAAAAAACGATATTTTCTCATCTAATGAGAGTAATCGTTTTTTAAATTTATGGTCTTCTCAGCCAATTTATCTATCTTAGTGTAAGTAATGCAAATTTTCCAACATAATGCCACAGCCTTCTGCAACACAATCCAATGGTCTTTCTGCAATATATACTGGTATTTGTAATTCTTTTTCCAATAATTTATCTAGCCCATGCAACAATGCTCCTCCACCAGTTAGATAAACACCTGTATTCATAATATCACTTGATAATTCTGGTAGCGTTTCTTCTAATACTGCTTTTGCTAAATGTACAATATTATTACAGGTTTCTCTTAAAGCAATCTCTGTTTCATCAGAAGTAATTGTGATTGTATTTGGTAAACCGGTAATTAAATCTCTACCTCTAACTTCCATACTTTCATCTTTCAAGCCTTTCATTGCTGTTCCAATTTCTATTTTAATTTCTTCTGCTGTTCTTTCCCCAATTAGTAACTTATATTTATCTCTAACATACTTTGCAATTTCATGGTCCATTTTATCTCCAGCACTTTTTAGAGATTGACTTGTTGCGATGTCACCCAATGATAATACCGCTATATCACAGGTTCCTCCTCCAATATCAATAACCATGTTACCCGTTGGTTTTGATATATCTAGTCCAGCACCAATTGCAGCTACTTTTGGTTCTTCCTCTATGTATACTCTTTTTGCTCCACATCGTTCTGCAACATCTTTAATTGCACTTTTCTCAATCACAGTTATATTACTTGGGCAACATATTAAAATCGTTGGTTTACTGAAAATTCCTTTTAAACGTAATTTTTCAATAAAATGTGTTAGTAGTGTTTCTGTTAGTTGAAAATCAGCAATTACACCATCCTTTAATGGTTTTATTGCTTCTACACTACCAGGTGTTCTTCCAAGCATTGCTTTTGCTGCTTGACCGATAGCTAATGTTCTGTTACTTTCTTTATCAATTGCAATTACTGATGGTTCATTTGCAACAATTCCTTTACCTTTGACATAAAGTACTATATTTGCGGTTCCTAAGTCAATACCAATTTCTTTTGCCAATGTTTTTTCCTCCTTAAAATAAGAGTAGCCTATGGCTACTCAATATCACTGATTAGTTTATTAAAATAATTTTCTACATTCAATGTTTTCTGATTTTTTTCTAAAATAACATGAACGTGATTACCTAATTCACTTTGATAAATGTTTTCACCACTTAATCCTAATACATCTCCTTGTTTTACTGTATCATTCTCTTTGACATTTACACTTCCTAAGCTTTGGTAGGTAATGAAAATTCCATTGTCACTTTCAATTGTTATACAATAACTAAAAATAGAATCTTTTTCAACATAAGTTACCGTCCCACTTAGCATTGCAATCACATCAAAGGATTCACCACTATCTAACGCAAAGCTCATTCCTACACTTGGGCGGTATGTGTTTTCAAAGTAATCCAAGGATGCTGCTAATTTTGCTTGATCACTACTTGCATCATAATAATAACGAACAGTTGAAGCATCACCCGTAAAAGGATACGTTAGTGTTTCCTCTTCTACTTTCGTCGTATTATCTTCATTATTAGCCGTAACTGGCAATGTTGCATCTTCCTCTTTATTATTTGCATTAACAACCTCAGTATTCTCAACATCTTTTAAAAGATTGCTAACTAACAACAGCCCTCCTGCAAAAATAAATACTGTACAAAAGAATACGATAGCTATTTTATATTTTTTAATAAATTCATTCATCTTTTTCACCTCTAACATGAGTATTTCCAGTAAATGATGAATTTATTCTTAATATTTTAAAAATATTAATCTAATTTTGTAATTTCGACTCCACTATAATAATGTTCTAAAATTTGATTGTATAAATAACCTTCTAAAGCCATTCCTTGAGCACCATACTGACTCATACCAACACCATGACCAAAACCAGTCGTTGAGAAAATATAGGAATCACCATTTTCTAAAATTTCAAAATCATTAGAAGACAATCCTAGTTTTTCTCTGATTTCTCTACCAGTATAAACGGTTCCACTGACATTAACTGAATCAACTCTTCCACTATCTTTATAATTAATGATTGAAAAGGACAAACTTGTTACATTAAAGATATTTTTTAATTCGCTAATTGAAAATTCTTTTTGCTGATAGATTTTATCACTAATTGTTAAATCCCAATGACTATCTACGGAACGTAAATATGCAACTGGAACCGAGTTAAAATAGTCTTCGTTATTTTCCGTTTTCCCGTTAGAAGTAGAGAAAAATAAAGCACTGATATAATCACCTTGATATGTTAATACTAACGACTTTGTCTCGTTTACTGCCGCTTTGATTTTATGATAATACTCATCAAACTGACTTCCCCAATTTGATTTCATTGTTTCAATATCTAAATATACTTGTGATGACGTTGTCGTATCAACGACTAAATCTCTAGATAATACAAAGGTTCTTGTGGCAACTGCCTGTGCTTTTAATGCTTCTTTTTCAAAACTTGCAGGCATTTCTCCTGCAACAACACCAATGACGTACTCCTCTAATTCAATAGATTCTACGCTACCATCTGTTTTCGTTACTTGTACATAGTATTCTTGACCTTCTATCGGTGTTTTGGGACTTTTATATGTAGAATGATTTAATGAGAAATAAACAGCAAGTGCTAAAACAACAAAGCATACTAATAATAATTTATCTTTTTTCATATTATCAACCTCTGATTAATACTATGATTTTACTAAATGAATTATGCCATTAATGTCATAATATAAAAAAACTACCAAAGCAGTTTTATCTTACATGTTATTATTTATCATAGTATCACTTTTTATTTCCAAGGAAATATTATAGCAGACGAATTGTCATTAAATCAAAGACTAATTGACTTAAAAGATACGTTAGTACTAAAACAATAATCATATATAATGCATAAAATTGGGTTACTTTTCCTTTTTTTAACCAACTTTCAAAACGCAAGCAGCTAAGTGCATACATAACTGCTACCATAGAAAATAAGTACACAACCATCTTGATCATAGAATAGTTCATATTATATCCCCCTTTGACTATTTTATTATATAAAAAATAAAACAAAAATACCATAAAAGTTACTAACAGAACCTTTTTTAGTTCTAAATCTTTATTAATACTTATTATGTTTTATAATGATATTTTTGCTACAATAAAGAAAGGAAGTGAATAAAATGAGATTAAACAACAAAAGAACAAAAGAAATACTCAATCAAATCTATCCAAGTAAATTAGTTGCAGCCACTAAATACATAGATGCCTCTATCGTAGAAGAACTATATCAAAATGGTGTTACTATTTTTGGTGAAAATAAAGTTCAAGATTTTTTAGAAAAATATAGAGCATGTAACATTCCGATAACTTGGCATTTCATTGGAACCTTACAAACGAATAAAGTTAAATATATTATTGACAAAGTAGAATTAATTCATTCGATCGATTCATTAAGCTTAGTTAAAGAAGTTCAAAAGCAAGCTGCTAAAAAGAACATAACTATCGCTATTTTATTACAAGTAAATATTGCTAATGAAGCAACAAAACATGGTTTTAATAAAGAAGATCTACCAATTGTATTAGAGTTTCTTCAAAGTTGTTCTAATATTACATGCAGAGGTCTAATGATGATGGCCCCTTATATTGAAAAAGAAAAAACAAGAAAGTACTTTAAAGAAACAAAACAACTATTAGAAAAGCTAAAAACACTATTTCCTACGATACCATTAACAGAGTTATCGATGGGGATGAGTAATGATTACCAAATAGCGATAGAAGAAGGAGCTACCTTAGTAAGAATTGGTAGTGCTTTATTTGATCAATAACAATATAAAATACTACTGATCGCTATACATCTATTCTTAAGTATTGATTATTGGTTTATTTTCTCTAGATATTCTTCAAGGCAAATATCCTGATAATAGATTTCAGTTGCTACTTCCACGCCAACATAGCGATAATGCCAAGGTTCATAAATCACTCCAGTAATATCTGTTTTATTATCTGGATATCGTATAATAAAACCAAACTTATAGGCATTTTGATTAAGCCAATCATACACTTCATCACTACTAGAATGCAAACTATCTTCGTTAATATCAACCGCAATCCCAATTTGATGTTCGCTAGTCCCCACAACCGCTACCCAAGCTTCTGCTTTCTCTGTCGCTTCTATCATAGAGTAACCACTTGTGCTATACTCAGCGATTTTTTCATCGAGTAAACTCTGTTGTTCTATAGCAGTTCGATATCCAGAAGCTACAATTGGATATACTCCTTCGTTTCTTGCGGCATCAAACATTTCCTGCAAGTCAGGATATATTCTTTTATCTACTGATTCTCCATTCGATAATTCTATCAATTCAAATTCATAATCATCTGGAATATAAGTATTCTTATTTACTAAAATCAAATACCATGCTGCTTGATCATTACTTTCTGTAGTAACATCTACATCATTACTGCCATCTTGATTGCTTACTTCTGTAGTAAAGGAAGTAGGAGCACCTAATTGACGATTAGAGGCAAAAGGGATACCATCCTTGATTAAACAAGCAACCAATAAAACAACCACAAAACAACCTCCTAACACTAATAATAGATTCATAAATCTTAAAAAACGATTTCGCTTATTCCCATTTCTATCTTTTTTCATATACATAATCCTCCTTAGTTAAAAGCAAATTAAAAAACTTCTATTAGCATTATTCTACCTAATAGAAGTTTTTATATTTTAATTTCTTCTTTTTTAAATCCTAAGAAATAGTGAGGTTATCTTCAGAAATTATTCACTTTCTCTCCTAGTAAACATTTCCACCAATCTTTATTTTTACATAATAAATTAAATAGTTCAAATATCCCATACCCGATAATTCCACCAACCAAATTAGCAATGACATCATCAACATCAGAAGATCTTCCAATCAAATATTGAAAAGATTCAATACTAATAGTAACCATAAAAACAAGAAAAGCTGTCTTATATAATTCTCTGCCTTTCTTAAAAACAGTTGGTATAAAAAATCCTAATGGGATAAACAAGATTATATTTGGACTTATTTCAACCATAATCCTCTGCTTAATATTAGCTTCCTTTAACCATCGAAAAGGTTCAAGATTTAAAGTATACTGCTCAGGCTTAAAGTCAATCGGTAAATTAAACAAAATTATTGTAGCAAAAATGACAAGAAACAATGATAAAAAACAAAGTAAATAACTTAATTGTCTTATGAATCCCTTACCTTTTTTCTTCAAAATAAAAAATATTGGCAAATACAAAATAGCTGTCATCATAACGAATTTGAGTAATAGGTTTATGTAGCCTTGTAACATCATATAAAATTTCACCTCACTTATATCCATACATTCAATGATAAAATATAAATACCTTCAGGTATCTTTCTAGATTTGTTTTAACATAACAGGTAACTCCACCGTAAATCTTGTATGCTGCTCATCACTATCAGCATGGATTTCTCCTCCATGTAGAACGACAATTTCTTTGGCAATCGCAAGCCCAAGACCAGCTCCACCAATAGTAGACGAACGAGCAGCGTCCAATCGATAAAATTTATCAAAAATGGTCGTAAGTTTATCCTTAGGAATACTTCCATTGTTGCTGAAAACAATCGATACCATCTCACTAGAAGATATTACTGTTATCTCGATAGTACTGTTATCTGGGCTATATGCTACTGCATTTTTTAGTACATTATTAAAAACCCGTGCTAACTTATCTGGATCAGCAGATATCATTAAATCCTCATCTGCATGAATAATTACCTGTTTTCCACTTGCACAAAGTGTCGGATAAAACTCGTCAACCATCTGCACTAACATATAATAAAGATCTATCTTCTTTTTCGTTACTATAATCGATTGAAAGTTATACCTTGTAATCTCGAAAAATTCATCAATAAGTTGTTCTAGCCGATAGGCTTTGTTTAGTGTGATATGAACATACTTTGCCTTTTGTTCCATTGGCATATCTGGGGCTTCCTCCAGCAAATTCAAATAACCAATAACAGAAGTGAGTGGTGTTTTAATATCATGAGCCAAATACATAACCAAGTCATTTTTCCTCTGCTCAGCTAGCTTTGTATCCTGCTCGCGTTTTTCAAGTGTCTGTTTTAATTTGTTTAGCTTATCTTCCATAAAAGCCATTTCATCAGATAATTCAATCTCTGTATGTTTACCTTCAATCAGTGAATCTATGCCAGCATTTGTTTCATCAAAATACTTCATAAACGTAAGGATAATAATACGGCATAAAAAGAAAAAACAGAAAGCGACTGCGATGCATATAATAATCTCTGAATTGTTTCGTATGCTGTAATGATAAATCCGCATAGCATCAAGATGGTCAATATGAAAGGTTTTCTCTAAGAAATTAACTATCCAATCTCCAAAAAATGCTTGTTCTTGAATAAATCCACGTAAAAAAAGCACAAAAACAACAGCTACTATCATAGCAACCAAGATATTAGTGTAAAGCTTGCGTATAATTTTGGAGTAATCAGCATTTCTATCTTTTTTACTTTTACTTTTCAATTTTATAGCCAACCCCCCATACAGTTTTAATATATTTTGGATTATCGACGATATCATTCATCTTTTCACGCAAATGTCGGATATGTACGGTGATCGTATTATTACTTTTACTGAAATACTCATCAGCCCATATTTCATGAAAAAGTTGCTCTGAACTAACTACATTTCCTTTGTTTTCACAAAGTATACGTAAAATAGAAAATTCGGTAGGCGTTAGCGATAACGGTTTTTCATTTAACAATACTTCATATGTATTTGTATTAATAATAAGCCCAGCATGAACAATCATTCCGTTATCTTCTTTTATTACTTTCCCACTGTACTTTTTATATCGACGTAGTTGTGCCTTAACACGTGCCACTAATTCTAACGGTCGAAATGGTTTGGTCATATAATCATCGGCACCAAGTGTCAATCCTGTAATTTTATCCATCTCTGAATCTTTAGCGGTAAGCAGAATGATTGGGTATGTATGTTTTTCCCGTATCTTTTGGCAAATTGAAAGACCATCGATAGATGGTAACATAATATCTATTATAGCAAGGTCAAGCTCTGTTGTTCTGATACAATTCAATGCTTGCTGTGCAGAATAAAACTTAAACACAGTATAATTTTCGTTTTTTAAGTATAATTCAACTAAATCTGAAATTTCTTGTTCATCATCAACAATTAATACTTTTTCATTCATTATTGCTTTCACCTTTCTTTCATCTTGCATAGTATAGTATACATAATTTAACAGAATTGTTTATTTATTTCTTCTTGATAAATCATTAAGATTTTCATAAGGTTACTAATAATATCACTCAATTATCTTTATATGCATTTTTCGACATTTGTTCATAGTAACATAAAATTATAAAATAATTCAATAATAATTATACTAATAGGCGTATAATATAACTAAGGTAATAATAAATAAGTTAGTATTAGTTTACTCATAAGTACCAATTTATATAAAGACTTATCAGTTAAAACTTACTATTATGAAGTATATGATGGTGCAA
>Ga0153945_1000246_pt1 | contig 16809 bp, 11 predicted proteins | sample TSNJ029MetaG_FD_104720 | JGI IMG/M metagenome (GOLD analysis project Ga0153945, IMG submission 104720) | Attine ant fungus gardens microbial communities from New Jersey, USA - TSNJ029 MetaG | ecosystem: Host-associated > Fungi > Mycelium > Unclassified | place: USA: New Jersey, Wharton State...
TGAAATTATTAATTATTATTCCAGCTTATAACGAAGAAGCCAATATTGGAAAAGTAGTGGAAAATATAAAGATGAATTATCCGCAATATGACTATATTGTTGTAAATGATGGTTCAAGAGATAAGACTTCAGGCATATGCCATGAGAACGGATATGATATTCTTAATCTGCCGATTAATCTTGGATTGGCTGTGGCTTTTCAGACCGGAATCCGGTATGCATATTTGAATGATTATGACTGCGTCGTTCAGCTGGATGCGGATGGACAACATTTACCGGATTACATAGGTCCCATGCTGGAAGAGCTACAGCAGGGAAATGATATCGTGATCGGTTCCCGATTTCTTAAGAAGGCAAAGCCAAAATCTCTAAGAATGCTGGGAAGTATCATGATTTCCTGGGCAATCAGGTTTACGACCGGAGTGAAGCTGACAGATCCCACGTCAGGTATGAGAATGTTTAACCATAACATGATTCGTGAGTTTGCAATGAATTTAAATTATGGACCAGAGCCGGACACCATATCGTTTTTGATGAAGCAAGGTGTTAAAATATCAGAGACAGCGGTGGAGATGCATGAGAGGCTTGGTGGTAAAAGTTACTTTGATACTTTCAGGTCTATAGAATATATGTGTAAAATGCTTTTGTCCATACTGATAGTTCAGAATTTCAGAATACGTAGTTAGAAAATCAATGGAGGCAGCATCATGACAGTACTTCTAAGAATTATTTTAGTTTTATGTTCCTTAAGTACATCTGCAATAATGCTGAGAAAAATACGACAATCCAAATTACAGATTGAATACATTTTATATTGGCTATTCTTTGCGGTTGTTATTGTTATATTCAGTATATTCCCTGATCTGGCAGTTTGGGGTTCAAATGCTCTGGGAATTTATTCACCGCCAAATTTTATATTCCTGATTATTTTATTTTTGCTCATTGTAAAGATATTCCTTTCTTCAATTGAAATATCCAATCTTGAATATCGCATCAAAGAATTGGCACAGAAGCTGGCGATTGATGAAGCACAACGTAAAAACAACAATAAAGAATCGGGGAATGAGCCTCTGACCCATAATAATGATAAAAAATAGAGTACGTTTGAAGTGATGAGATTTGATTTAATAATATCGGCTATATATAAGAAGTATACAGGAGCAGCAGAATATGGAAGTGTTACTGATAGGCGGATCTAATAATTTTGTAAACGAATTAATCAGCAAATTAAATAAAGAAGGGCATCGTGTTTATGTACTGACAGGTAATCGGTATCATGAGTCTGCTTATAAGAGGGCGTTTGAAAAATATGAATTTACTTATGATTGTGATTCCCTGAATGAAATATTTGATAGTGTGAACCCTGATGTCGTTATATTTATGGGAGCCTACGATACAAATTTTAATTGGTTCAATGCCAGAAAAGAGGCTGTCCGGTATTCCGCAGGCCTGCAGAATATACTGATGGTTTTTTCGTTGTTGAATAAAGGTCGTTTTATTTACTTATCTTCCCAGGAAGTGTATCAGGACTCTTATGCTTATAATATTGAGGAAAAGGAGCCAGTGACTGCAAAGGATTTCCATACCATGGCAATTGCCCAGGGAGAGGAGCTGTGCCATAATTATCACAGGACTCTGGGTATAGATATGATTATCCTACGGCTGGATCAGGTGTATAATTTTCCGACGAGACTGACAGAGGCTAATAATGTCTGCGCCTATATGTGTATAGAGGCGCTGAAGCATGGTGTTATTTCCGCCAACGGCAGTAATATCTTTTCGCTGCTGTTCATGCCTGATGCGGTGGAATTCGTATATCTGGCGGTGGCATGCGGTGAGCATAAAGAATTGTTGTATCATGTTTCTTCTTCCATGCCTGTCAATGAAATAGAACTGGCTGAAATGGTACGGGAGAATATGGGAGGAGATATTAAGATAGAAGATAATACATCAGGAGAAGTATATCGTGTTGTGTTGTCCAACAAAACCTTTCATAAAGAATTCAATGTACGGGTATTTAACCGTGTGGAAGATGTTGTCAGGGATATGGCATCTTATATAAAGCGTCATAAGGAGCGTTTTTTAGAAGAGGGGGATTCCGGAAATACCTTCTTTACAAGGCTCAGCCAGAACTTAAAAAAGACACTAAAAGTAGCGGCTCCATTTTTGGAGAATATCGTAGGATTTATCCCATTTTTCATGTTGAATAACAGAGCAGTGGGAAGTGAGTATTTTGCCAACCTTGATTTCTTACTGATTTATGTACTGTTGTTTGCAATCGTACACGGACAGCAGCAGGCCACTGTTTCGGCCGTGTTGGCGGTGATCGGTTATTGTTTCCGGCAGACATACAGCCGTACAGGGTTTGAGATCCTGCTGGATTATAATACCTATGTCTGGATTGCCCAGTTATTCATTCTGGGTCTTTCCGTGGGATACATTAAGGATCAGTTGAGTTTGATAAGAGGCGATGACGACAGGGAGATTGATTATTTGTCAGGCCAGCTGAATGATATCAAAGATATCAATACAAGCAATGTCCGGATGAAGAATATTTTGGAGACCCAGATTGTCAATCAAAATGACAGTTTAGGAAAAATCTATGAAATCACTGCTGGTCTGGATCAATATGAGCCGGAGGAAGTTCTTTTCTATGCGGCGGAGATTCTGGCCAAACTGGTTGGCAGCGAAGATGTGGCAATTTATACCATTGCCAACAAGTCCTATGCCAGATTGTTTTCCGCTACTTCTGATAAAGCCAGAGAGTTGGGGAATTCGTTGAATTATACGGAGCTGCCTGATATGTACAATGTTCTTTTGGAGCGCAGGGTGTATATCAACAAGAGTCTGGCGGATAATTATCCGGTTATGGCTAATGCTATTTATTCGGAAGATGAAATGCAGTTGATTCTGATGGTATGGGGAATTCCTTGGGAACGTATGACACTGGGGCAATCCAATATGCTGGCGGTAATCGGTTACCTGATCCAGAATGCAGTGCTGCGGGCGAATCGGTATATAGAAGCTTTGGAGAACCAGCGTTATGTAGCAGGGACAAATATACTGGATGTGACGGCGTTTTCTTTGCTGGTGAGAGCATATATACGTGCACGGCGTAAGAATCTGACCCAATGTGCGGTTCTGGTGATTAGAGTGCAGGATGGACAGCAGGAAGAAGCAGGTGTGAAGCTTTCGAAGATGCTCAGGCAGACGGACTTTTTGGGGAAAATGGAGGACGGCAGGCTCTATGCACTGCTGGCAAATACTGACGAACAGTCAGCGAATTATGTTATCAGCAGGTTTGAATCCGTCGGATATCCATGCCGGGTAGAGGAGGAATTGAATGTTTGATATGGGTTCAGGGGAATGTATTTTACTTATCATCGTTATTGTGAGTTCCATTGTTTCGATTATATATATACTATGGGGGATGGTGATATACCCATTGATAAAGAAAGACTTACTGCAGGAAGAATACAGCCGGATGGGATATCTGCTGCGTGGAATTGTAATGCTGTTGTGTCCGATGGTCGGTCCGGGTTTTTTTCTGGTAGGTCAGATTATGTACTTTTTGAGTTTCCACGGCGATGTGGATTTGGAGGACGTAATCTTCAGCAAGGATCGTGTGAAGACTTTTACCAAGGCTGCTGATGATCTGGGACGGGATATGGCGCCATTGGAAGAAGCACTTGCGGTCAGCAACAAGGATGATCTCCGCACTCTGATGATGAATATTGTAAGGGGGGATGTACAGAAAACCCTGACCTCCATTTCCCTGGCATTGAATAGTGCAGATACGGAGACGGCACATTATGCTGCTTCGGTGCTCAGAGATGAGTTGAATGATTTTCGTATAACTGTGCAGAGGATTTATAAGCAGATTAAAGAAGCAGATGAGGAGCAGATCAGATATGCACAGTTTCTGCTTTCCTATATGAATTGTGTATTGGAACAAAAGGTATTCACCAGTATGGAACAGGAATCCTTTGTCCGGATGATGGAGGAAGTGGGAGATATCCTTTATGAGAAGGAAAACGAACTGTTGGAGAGTACCCAATATGAATGGCTCTGCTTAAGATTGATGGAAATAAAGGATTATGATCTTGCTGAAAAGTGGTGCATCAGAGGGATGAAAGAGCATCCGGAGGAACTCGGTGCTTATACATGCCAGCTTAATTTTTATTTCTCCACACAGAAGAAGGAGCAGTTTTTTGAAGTTATGGAAAAGCTGAGGAAATCCAGAATCATTTTGGATAGTAAAACATTGGAAATGATAAGATTGTTCAGCCGGGAGGTAAGTTCATGTCAATGAAGTTGTTGACTATATTTCAAACTACAGAAGCGTTTGCATTGTATATGATATTGACAGTGCTGCTTCCTTCATTGGTATTTTCCAGGAGATTCAAGTATTTTCATTTTACTGTCCGTTTTTTTCTTTATTTTGTGATTGGTAATTTTTATATTATAAATATGGTATATATTCTTCAGCTTATTCATATATCCAACCGGTTTACCCTGATTGTGGGAACTGTTTTGCCTGCAGTTTTTATTTTATATAAATCAAATAGTGGTAGGATCAGTGAGATTTATAATAAGTATTCTGCAATCATAAATAAAATATATGGTGGGCAGATGAGACAAAAGACGATTCAGCTGAAGATCAGAGGTTGGTGCAGTCGCAGGCTTAAGCGGTTTTTTGGTTGGCTTTGGCAGCTGCTGCGCCGGAGGATCATAGATATTCTATTAACTGCTGGTCTTGCGGTATTGATGCTGTGGTTGTTTGGAAATAATCTGCTTACAAACTATGGATATACTACTTCAGATATGCCGATCCATAACTACTGGATTAATTATCTGGGCAGAAATGAAATCTTTGTGGCAGGAGTGTATCCATATGGGTTCCATTGTGTGATTTATTTTATCCATGAAATATTCGGTATGGATACCTATGTACTTTTGCGTGTGTTCTGGATGACCCAGACATTTTTGATTCATTTTATGCTTCTTGCATTCCTGAAGTATTGCTGTAAGACCAGGTATTCTGCTTATATCGGGGTTGGGTGTTATATTGCGATACCGGTATTTCTTAGTGAGACCTACTCCCGGTTTTTCAGCTCTTTGCCGCAGGAATTTGGAATGCTGTTTATCCTTCCTTCTGTTTGTTTTGCAATTGCTTTTTTTAAGGAAAGAAAAATAGAACTGGAGTTTAAAATACAGGATAAGTGGGGGGATTCCAAGTGGTATCTTATTGGTTTTGCCATGAGTTTCAGTATGACATTTTCCGTACATTTTTATAATACGATGATTGCGGGATTGTTCTGCGTTGGAATAGCCATCGGTTATTGTTTCCGGTTTTTCCGAAAAGGATATTTTGGAAGGATAGCAGTCACCTTTATACTCAGCATGATCGTTGCCATACTGCCAATGGGGATCGCATATATTACAGGGACCCCTCTTGAAAGTTCGCTTTATTGGGGAATGGGGATTATGTCAGGCAGAATTGGGGAGGCCGCGGATGAGGAGATTGCTGATGAAATGCAAATAGTGGAAGACGAAACGGCATTACCGGAGGAAATAGGCATATTGAACCGCCTTCAGGATACTGGTTCCCGGGCAAAAGGCTTTTTTTATCAAAATATGTATGGATGGGTTCTTGATGGTGAAATACCTTTTGTACCTAATTCTGTATTTGTATGTATGGTGATCCTATTATTAGCAGCTATAATCTGCTTTATTTTGAAAAGAACCGATTATGGTGCCTTATTGATTTCTGTGGATATTTATATGCTGCTAATGTCTGTTTTGCTGATATCCGATAAAATGGGGATACCGGAATTAATGAATGCCAACCGGTGCAGTATTTTTTATGCCTATTCTTTACCTATATTGTGGGCGCTGGCCTTAGATTCGACTATTTATGTACTGTTCGGCTGGATTAAAAAGAAAATGGTCCTGAATGCCATATCCCTTGTATGTGTGGCTGCAATTGGTACAGGTATTGTATCTGAGTATGGGTGGAAGAGTCCGAAGCTGATAGATGGATTGCAGAGTAATGAAGCAGTCACCTGCCTCACGAACATTATATATGAAAATGAAGACTTTAAATGGACAATTATTTCAGCGAATGATGAAACAAGAATGGGAGAGGATCATGGGTACCATTATGAGACAATAGATTTTTTACGCGGTATGGAAAATTCAACAGCAGAGGATGCTGTAACGATTCCCACAAAAGTGGTATATTTCTTTATAGAGAAGGTGACAATTGATTACGGTGCCATGTTCGCAGGGAGCGGGCAGGCAATCTCAGAAGAAGGTGCGGCTATGGAACTGCCGGATGTAACTGATATTTATGTTTATATAGAACAGAACAGGTGGATTGTCATGTCCAGGATGTATTATTGGGCACAGGAATTCCGGAAATTATATCCCAATGAGTTTAAGGTTTATTATGAAACTGATGATTTCGTATGTTATTATATTGAGCAGAATGAATATCAGTTGTATCATTTCGCAATAGATTATGGTTATAATATGGCTTATCGGAAATAGCCTTTCATAATTCCGATAAAAGGTGGTGTCCTTTCGAAACGTTGATTCATATTAAAAGGAGCGTGTTATAAATGGTATCCCAAAAGAATTTTTTCACAATAACGATAATGATGGCTGTGCTGTTTTTCATGTTCCAGTTTTCCAATGTAATCAAAGATATACTGAATGATTATGATGTAAATGAATATGAGGAAGCAACGCGGACAGAGTTGACAGAGAAGGATATTTATACTGTCGATATTTCCCTGACATCTCTTGGAAGCAGTGAGTATTTTGTATATATTGGCAATGCACAGGATTCCTCCTTGGGCTCTGTAGTAAAGGAATGGTGTTCTTATGTGAAGAGAGGTCTGGTATCGTACGAATCCGTACAGGAAAGTATGGTAATCAGAGACAATAAGGCAAATGGGGATTCCCTGCCGGAAGCGGTATTGCTGGATCCGGATTATCTTGAACTTGAGGATATTACGTTGCTGATGGAATATGTGGAAGAGGGTGTAAACCTGATATTTTGTAAAATCCCCGCTCATAGCTTCATTACGGGAAATCGGGAATGGCGGGAACTGTTGGGCATAAGTGAGGTCAGGGGAGGTGAGGGTATGACCACGCTGGCTGGGATCCGGATCTATGACGGATTTCTGTTGGGAGGCGGGGTTACCTATAAAGCGGAAACAGATAAAGAAGAATATCGGCAGGACCTGGATCTGGATGTGACATGGTATGTAACCGGCAGCAGAACCAAGACATATATGACAGGAGAAGTAGAGCGGGAAGAGGAAGAAGATGAGATAGAAAATGAAGAGTTACCGGCAATCGTCTGGAGAAACAGTTTCGACGGGGTCAAGGTATTTGTGATAAATGGGGATTATCTGGAAGACAGTACAGGACTTGGCCTGTTAAGTGCGATCATGTCGGAGATGTATAGTTACTACATATATCCGGTGGTAAACGCACAGAATGTGGTATATATAAATTATCCGGGAACGGCATCCGAGAATAATGAAGTCATGCAAACCCATTACAATCAGAATCAAAAGGAAGTATATCGTGATATTATTTGGACCGGTGTTGCAACCTTGGCGAATGCCACATATTCAAAGGTTACCTGTTTGCTGAGTCCGCAGCTGGATTATGAAGATGAAAATGAACCCGGTAGTTCTGAGTTGATTTATTATATGAAGCTTCTGAGAGAGCAGAATATGGAAATTGGTTTGTCAGCTTCCCAGGTATCCGATTTGGATATCTCATCAAAATTGGATCGGGACTTTGCTTTTTTGAATGATAATTTACCTGAATTTTCCTGGTTGTCTTTTTATGTGGGCAGCTTTGACTCCAGGGAGTGGGAGGATATTTCTTCCCATCAGTTAATGAGTAATATCCGTACGCTGCTAAGGGATTATGAAAGCGGCCAGCCGGTTATTTCCTATGCAGAGGAAGACATTACATTACAGAGTACAGTCAATACGGGGTCTGGTCACACGTATTCTGAAAACCTGATGATAAGGAGTGTGGAAACCGCACTGGGATATACGGCGGCTGCAATTGATATCAGGGAGGCAGCTTATCCGGAATCAGAGGAATATACCTGGGAAAAAGTATTTGGGATTTTATCCTCAAATATTACTGCTTATTGGGAAGACTACAATATGTTCGATGGGACCACCTTGACGGAGAGCGATAAAAAAATCCGTGAATTCCTGGCATTAAATTATTCCCATGAGCGTATAGGCGATGTGATCTATCTGGATATTACCGGTTTTAATGAGAATGCAAGTTTTATCCTACGTACCCATGAAGAGAGAATTACAGGAATCAAGGGAGCGGAATTTGCAAAGATAGAAGAAGGTGCCTGGCTGATCAAGGTAAAGGAAGCACAGATTGAAATATCGCTTACACAGGCACGTAAGCCATATTACCATTAATGTGAGGTTTAAGGTTGAAAAAGAGCATTTCAACCTGTTGATTAATTCCACCAAAGGCGGAATGGGGTGTATAATGAGAGTATGTATTGTTGCAGAAGGCTGTTATCCCTATGTGGTAGGCGGCGTTTCCAGTTGGATTCATAATATGATACAGTTATTTCCGGATGTGGAATTTACACTGCTGGCTATTGTTGCCAATAGGTCTATAAGAGGAAAATTTGTATATGAATTACCGGGGAATGTATCGGAAGTACATGAAATATACCTGGAAGATTATGATTGGAACAACAGTAAGAAGCGATCGGGCAGATTGAGGCTTAAGAAAAATGAGTATCAAGCATTGCACAGCCTGATTCTGAACCAGAATGTGGAATGGGAGGTATTATTCCGTCTGTTTGCAGATCCTGCAATGTCTATTGATGATATATTGATGGGAGAGGATTTCTTCAGAGTTGTGACAGACTGTTATAAACATCAATATTCCCAGGTGGTTTTCTCTGACTTTTTGTGGACGCTCAGGTCTATTTATCTGCCGCTGTTTTTTGTCCTTAAGACACAGCTGCCGAAAGCAGACCTGTACCATTGTGTGGCCACAGGGTATGCGGGGGTACTTGGAGGAATGGCCAAGGTGCTGCATGGCAGTAAACTGCTGATATCGGAACATGGCATATATACCAGAGAAAGAGAAGAAGAACTGATTAAGGCCAAGTGGGTAAGCGGAATTTATAAAAATATCTGGATTGACCAGTTTAAGAAGATGTCAAAGCTTGCTTATGATAAAGCGAATCTGGTGACCAGTCTGTATGAGCATGCCAGGGAGCTTCAGGTGGAGCTAAAATGTCCGGTGGAAAAAACAATGGTTACGCCAAATGGAATAGACAACAAGCGCTTTGCTGATTTGGAAGGTAAACCGGAGGAAGAAGAATCTATGGTAAATATCGGAGCAGTGCTGCGTGTGACACCAATAAAGGATGTGAAAACCATGATTCAGGCTTTCAGCTATGCAAAGAAGAAACAGCCCCGTTTAAAGCTTTGGATCATGGGGCCCTGGGAAGAAGATATGGAGTATGCACAGGAATGTTTTGACCTTGTGGAAATGCTGCAGATTCAGGATGTTATCTTTACAGGGCAGGTAAATGTAGCCGAATATCTTGGACGTATGGATTTGACCATATTAACCAGTATCAGTGAAGGACAGCCGCTGACAATATTAGAAAGTTTTGCGGCACATAAACCGGTTATTGCCACAGATGTGGGGAATTGCCGAGGACTCATATATGGAGAGAATGATGATTTTGGACCTGCCGGTATTTTGGTGCACATCATGAATGTGGAAGAAATTGCGGAAGCAATGGTTGAAATGGCAGAAAATGCCCTACAGAGACTTAAGATGGGTGAGAACGGTTATCAGCGTGTCATGTCAAAATACTGCAGCGAGCACATGAAGGAATCCTATCAGAACATATATAAGATGTTTGATCCGGATTTATTGGTTTAATTTACGGAGGAAATGAATCATGTCAGGTATTGGAGTGGATCTTAATAAAATTTTTGGCAAAAATACAGTTGTGACTACCATTATCGGTTCCGGTTATAGTCTGGTGGTAACGGTAGCACCGATGTTTCTTGTAATCGGGAATATTTTGATAATGGGTCAGGTTCTTGGTTACGCAGAAGTAGGATATATTGCAAGGGAACTTTTCTCGTGTACCATATTATATATTTTCATTTTTGCCCTGCTTACGGCAGCACCGTTTAATCCCGTGTTGTCACGTTATCTTTCCGATGTGATCTATGAGGAGAGCTATCAGGATATTCTGCCTTGTTTTTATGTTGGTCTGCTCTTGAATATAGTGACGAGTTGTCTGGTGGGGATTCCATTTTGTATATGGGAATATATAGTGGGAAATGTGGATATTATTTATATATTTACGGGGTTCTGCGGTTATATTGCATTGGTGCTGGTATTTTACGCCATGCTGTACCTTTCGATTTGTAAAGACTATAAAAAGATTTCGTTATTCTTTTTTATCGGTATGGCTGAAACTTTTCTGTTGGCAGTGGTTCTGGTATTCATTTTTGGCTGGGATGTTACCTACAGCATGCTGTTTTCCATTGTGGTGGGATTTTTTACCACGGCTTGCCTGGAAATAGCAACAATTAAGCAATATTTTAAACGTAATAGTAATCAATACAGCAAGATATTATCGTATTTCAAAAAATGTTGGAAATTGATGGTCACCAATTTTCTGTATACGTTAGGGTTGTTTATTCACAATTTTGTATTCTGGACCACGGATCTGAAGATGGTGGTGGCAGACAGCTTTGTATGTGCGCCGACTTATGATATGGCTACCTGTATTGCTATGTTTACCAATATTTCTTCCAGTGTCATCTTTATTACCAGAATTGAAATGCATTTCCATCAGCGTTATAAAGCGTATTCGGAGGCTGTAATCGGAGGCAGAGGAGCAGATATTGAAAATACCAAGAAAAGGATGTTCGCACAGCTGGCAGGAGAGTTGATGAATCTGGTTCGCGTGCAGTTTATCGTATCGGTAGTGGTATATCTGATTTGTATTGTGTTCCTGCCCCAGTTTGGTTTTTCCGGGTTGATTCTGAAGATTTATCCCTGTCTGGCAGCGGGATATTTTATCTTGTTCGTAATGTATGCGGCTATCATCTTCCTGTATTACTACAATGACCTTAATGGTGCCATGGTGACTTCTGTTTGTTTTTGTCTTGGAACATTTTTAGGCACTATAGTATCGATGAACTTTATCGAAATCTGGTATGGTGCAGGATTGATATTTGGAGCATTGACGGGCTGGAGTGTTGCATATGCGAGGCTGCGGTGGGTAGAACGGAATCTGGATGTGCATACATTCTGCAAGGGTGTATTGTTGAAGAAAGGGAAAGGAACAAAACCTCCGCAAAAGGTGTATGAGCGGACATCATCATAAAAAGTGTGGCTAATATGAAAAAAAAGGTATTATTTGTGATAAATACCCTGGGGCAGGCGGGAGCGGAAGTAGCATTGCTGGAATTGCTGCGAAACCTGAATCCTGTTGATTACGAGGTTTCTTTGTATGTATTGATGGAGCAGGGAGAATTACTTTCCCGGGTTCCCGGGTATGTGAGGCTTCTGAATGACAGATATGAGGAAGTTTCCGTGTTGGGCAGAGAAGGTTCCCGTAAGATGGCAGGTACTGTCTTACGGGCATTTGTTACCAGAGGAACCATATTCCGAAGATTTCCTTATCTGGTGAGTAACCTTGCGGCGATGGTAAGGCAGGGAAGAATCTGGGCAGATAAGCTTTTGTGGCGGGTAATTTCAGATGGTGCAAAACGTTCGGAGGAAACCTGGGATCTTGCTGTGGCCTATCTGGAAGGAGGTTCCGCTTATTATGTGGCGGATTATGTGAAGGCCCTAAAGAAAGCGGCTTTTATTCATATTGATTATGGGCAGGCAGGATATACCAGAAAGCTGGATCAGGATTGTTATGTACAGTACGACAGTATCTTCACTGTATCGGGAGAGGTAAAGGAACATTTCCTTGCGGTTTATCCGGAATGTGGAAGCAGGACGGAGATTTTCCATAATCAGATGGATAGGGAAGAAATCAAAAGGCGTTCCAGGGAAGCCGGGGGATTTACAGATACTTATTCCGGTATCCGCATCCTTACCGTAGGAAGGCTGACTTATCAAAAAGCATATGATTATGCCATTACTGCCTTAAAGCTTTTGAAGGAGGAAGGGTACCCGGTAAAATGGTACGTTTTGGGTGAAGGGAATCAAAGAACGGTACTGGAGAAGAAGATAGAAGAATATGGCCTGCAAGAGGATTTCCTGCTGCTTGGTGCAGTGGCGAATCCTTATCCGTATTTTGCACAGACCGATATTTATGTACATGCCACACGGTTTGAAGGGAAAAGTATTGCCATTCAGGAAGCGCAGATTCTGGGTTGTCCGATTATTGCGTCCGATTGCAGTGGAAACAGGGAGCAGATTGAGAATGGAGCAGACGGACTGCTTTGCACTCTGGAACCTGAAAAGATAAAGGAAAGTATAGCTGTCTTGCTTGAGGATGCGGATAAAAGAGAAGCCTTTGGAAGGGCGGCAGCAGATAAGAACAATAGTTACAAAGAAGATATGCAGATGTTATATGCACTTATGGAGTAAAATATATGGGCTGGATAAAAAACATAGTGAAGGGAAAACGGGTAATAGCTTCATGGAAGTTTTCCCGGGCAGAGTTTGTTGAAGATGACAGGAGACTGGATAATCCCGGCCGCGGTTGGTACCTCCTTCATTCTTTTGCAGCGGAAGAGGCTGTTAATGAAGAAGAGTTGAAGTGGTGCATCTGCAAAGATCATAAATTGGCACTGATTCTGATAGACATAGGTAAATACAGGAACATGCCGCTTGATATAGAAGCATTGTTAAATATTGGTGCTATTTTACGTTTTTTCAAGCAATCGGGACAGGAGGTCATCCTGCGGATTGTATATGACAGGATAGGAAAGGGTTTGGAAAGAGAGCCTACGCTTATGAACATGATACTGAGGCATATGAATCAGATTGGCCCGGTGATTGAAGTACATGCGGATTGTATTTTTATTTTACAGGGATTGTTTATCGGCAGTTGGGGAGAAATGCATACTTCAAAGTTCTTAAAGCCAGAAAGTCTGGAAAAGCTGACAGTAACCTTATGGAAAGCAACACGCGGAAGCTGTTATATGGCAGTAAGGCGTCCGGTACAGTGGAGATATGTTATTCCGGAAGAAATAGCTGTGGATTCGGAAGGGCAGGCAGGAAAGCTGGGGTTGTTTGATGACGGGATGTTGGGTTCTGACAGCCATCTTGGAACTTTTGGCGTACAGCCAAGAAAATCAGCAGGCTGGCAGGAGGCCTGGATGAGGGATGAAGAGTTGGAATTTGACAACAGACAAAGCCGTTTGGCACCAATCGGCGGCGAAGCTCTGATGGGTGCCAGGGAAGAGGCACTACCTTTTTCAGAAGTGATCAAAACCTTCAGAAGGATGGGACTCAGTTATCTGAATAGTGTTCATGACCCCAGACTGATATCCCATTGGAAAGAGAATATATATGTGAATGATATGGGTCAGGAAATGAGCCAGTTTGATTATATAGGAAATCATCTTGGATACCGGTTTGTTGTCAGGAATGCTGAAATTTCGGCAGCGAAGGAAATGACTTTGTCTATTGAGATTGCTAATGTGGGATTTTCTGGAATATATGAAGAAACGGAAGTATATCTGATCCTGGAAGATAGCGGACGAGGAAAAAGAAAACTTATTTTGAATGAAGATGCCCGGACCTGGTATGGAAGCCAGGTGGTAACAATTTCCCGGGAACTGGATATGACAGATATGACAAACTGTAAAATCTATCTGGGAATGAAACGGTGCAGGGATGGCTGTGATATTTACTTTGCCAATAAGGATATCGATGATATCGTATATCTGGGATTATTTACCAACCTGCAGGAAACCCAGTAAGTAACCGTCTGCTGTACTGGGGAGAGTATTAGCCATAAGGACTTGCTCACCGATGGAAGTGTCGGTGATTTTCAAATATAATTCATAATATCCCTCACAGTATGTGCTGATAACCAGAGGAACGGATAAGGCGGCAAATTCCATGCTTTTGAAGAAACGGGTATCCACATCAAGGTATATATTCCTCCAAGGTTTCTGTCTCACGAAACATGAGAGTAACCTGAAAGGGAACATAGCTGTTTCCGAAGCCAGTATTTTCTATAATTGCCTGCAAAGATGCCCTGTATACATACGATCATCTGTTTGTCGCTTTCAGATCAGGTTGAGAAAATCCGGTCAAGCTGCTCCAGGGCCGCATCGCTGACAGAACCGCTGCGGTAGTCTTTCAGATTGATCAACAGCAGGACCAGCCGTGTGTCCTTATTTTCGGAAATTGTCTTATTTATGTCCTCGTAAGAAAAAGAAGGCTCATCGGAAAGAAGATAAGCGTAGAGCCTGAAAAAACCCTGATAAGGGTCAGAGATTATAAGCTTGCAGGTCTCTCCGCATGGCGGCGTGGATTGGAACTGCCGGAGATATGGAAATTGATAAACGCGTATTTTAATAGTCAGATAACACCATACGCAAGTCCGGATATCGGGCTATTGCTTTAGAAAATTGAGAATGGTACGATAAAATGACGTGTTTATGAAAGCGCGAATAAAGTAAAACTGCCTGAGAAGGGAGAATGTTTTAAGAGATAAGAATCACAATAAAGAAAGAATAAAACGCGCAGTCATGGGAGCAGCTTCTAATCTCACCATAACTGGGCGTTTTTTGAGATTAAGCGAGGGATATCGGGGGATATGGGGTATGTTTATGAAAAAAGTCAGAAGAGTATTTGCGATAATTATAACCATGACAATAATTGGATCAAGTGCATGTTTGCAGGAACCAGAAGATTCAGATTTGCTTGCATCCGAAGAAAATGACATGCTGAACTACCTTTCTACTACTGTAAAGGATAGGATGGAAAGTGATCCACTAATAAACAACACTTACTTTGCGTCAATAAATGATATTGACTATGAGGTTTATGAACTATATATCACAGTATATCCAACTTATAGTGATGAGGGTGAATTAATAACAAGAGAAATCTTTGAGTTGCATAAGTCATATGACAAAACATACAACCCCACATTAAATTGTAGTGTATGGATGGGGAACCCAGACAAGGAAGTGAATGAGTTGGCTGGAACGATTCGCGTGAGAGGAAACGCATCCCGGGGACATTCTACGAAGAGCTTCAAAATTAAGTTAACAGAGCAGGGAGCTGAAATTTTCGGAACAGATTCTCTTAATATTAACAAACATATGGCGGATACAACAAGAACTGCAAATAAGGCGTGTATGGATTTAATGCAATTTATGCAGCAAGGTTTTGTAAGTATTGACACAAAATTTATTCATCTCTACATGAATGATGTGAATGAAGATGGTACGGAAACTGGTTTTCAGGATCAGGGGTTATATACCTATGCTGAGCAGCCCAATGCAGACTTCCTTGTTAATCATGGATTAGATCCAAATGGTTCTGTATATAAGCCAATAGAGTTTGAGTTTCGACTATATGAGGAAGTGAGAACAGAGGATGATTCTCTTTATGATGAGGAATTGTTTCATTCAATTATTAAGCCCATGGTCAATCCCGATCATAACAAGCTGAAGGAAATGTTGGAGGCTGTGAATAACTATAGTCTGGACTTTAGCGAGGTAATGGAAAAGTATTTTGATGAAGAAAATTATTTAACATGGATGGCATTTAATATATTATTGGGAAATCAGGATGCACTGGCACATAATTTTCTATTATACTCACCCAGTAATTCCGATAAATGGTATTTATTCCCCTGGGATTATGATGGTGCACTTTCTTACTTTGAAATAGAGGATTTTGGTACGTTGAATTATCAGACATTTGGAATCCATTATTATTGGACTACCCCCTTACATCAAAGATATTTTAAAATGAAAGGAAATATTGAAAAACTGAATAATAAAATGGACGAGATTATGCAAATTGTTTTAAATGAGACAAATGTAACATATGTGCAAGAACAAAGCATTTCAATAATTGAACCTTTTTTCTTAAAAGGAGTAGATACACAGCTAAGCATTGAATTCTATATTGATAGAGGGAGAACAATTGGAACTTCATTATTGGAACTGGATGATCCTGGTTCCTATCTTGTGGAGGAAATAACGGATGAGATTCATTTATGGTATGATACAATAAAGAATAATTATACAAGATACTATTTAAATCTTGATAGTCCAACTTCTGGTCATATTCAGGCCCCGGTTATGGAAGATGGTAAATATGTATTCCGATGGGATGCATCCAATGATTTTCAGGGAGAAAGTATAACTTATGATTTTCAGATAGCATCGGATTATTTGTTTCATGAGGTGTTGGTGGAGGAAACAGGAATCAGGGTTCCTGTTGCTGTATGTGATTCTTTGCCGGAGGGTCATTTATTTTACCGTTATATTGCCAGAGACGAATCAGGAAATGTTCAGTATCCTTTAAATAAAATGGAATTACGGGATGAGGATGGGGAACTGATTATTCGGTACTATGGTATGGGATATCTGAATAACGGAGCAACCGGAGATTATGTGCCGTAACGGTACGGGATTATTTTATCTAGTGATATATTTCTATTTGCAAATGTTAATATCGGGCTATTGCTTTGGAAATTTGAGGATGGTACGATAAAAAGAAGGAAGAATAAAACGCGCAGTCATGGCAGCAGCTTTACGCTAGCCA
>Ga0153945_1000250_pt1 | contig 16620 bp, 14 predicted proteins | sample TSNJ029MetaG_FD_104720 | JGI IMG/M metagenome (GOLD analysis project Ga0153945, IMG submission 104720) | Attine ant fungus gardens microbial communities from New Jersey, USA - TSNJ029 MetaG | ecosystem: Host-associated > Fungi > Mycelium > Unclassified | place: USA: New Jersey, Wharton State...
AGCCGCGTTGTGGTCCCGGTCATGGACGGCGCCGCAGTTGGGGCATACCCAATGCCGGACAGCAAGGTCTTTGACTCCCGGATAGCGATGCCCGCACTCGGAGCATAACTGGCTGCTGGGGTAGAACCGGTTCACCGTGACAAAAGCCTTGCCGTACCAATCGCATTTGTAACGCAGCTGGCGGGTCAGTTCTCCCCATGCGGCATCCGTTATGGATTTCGCCAAGCGGCGGTTCCTGACCATGTTGGCCGGGGCCAGATCCTCAACGCAGATTATGTCATGGTCGCGGACCAATCGGGTTGACAGCTTGTGCAGGGTATCATTACGCCGGTTGGCTATCTGCTCGTGCATCCGGGCTACCTCGATACGAGCCATCTCACGGTTCTTACTGCCGATTGTTTTTCTCGACAGCGACCGTTGCAGGCGGGCGAGCTTCTTTTCAAGGCGACGCAGATGATTGGGATTGCTGATGCACTCGGCGTCCGATGTGACGGCCCGGTATTGGTTTTCACGGTGATGTTTATGGAATACACGCCTGGCGGCGGTTTGCGCCAGCCGACTTTCAAGGGACTGCGGATGATAAGGCGACGGGTGAATGTGTTATCGGGAGATTTGGGGCTGGAAGGATCACCGCAATGTTAAGCTGCGCGCCATTGGAAACGAAAGCGAATCGCTATGTGAGAGTTATTGCTGTGCCAGATATGTAAATAGGCAAAAAACATACCAGATTGGATACCAAACGATCAACGGTAAAATCCATCGCAACCGGCGTTTGCTAATTGCCAAAAACAACGGATATAGCCAAGCTGCTCCATAGAGAGGTATGTAGAAATATTCACGGAGGTAGAATAAAAATCTATTGGTACGCAAAACATCAAAAATATTGCTCATTATTCCCTCCGGTTCCCAGTGTGAAAAAAGCTTTGGTCCGTAGGAATGTCCATAATCCGTCACAGCGTCTCCATAGGCTGAGTCTGCTCCCGCTCCGAATGGCAAACCTATTGAATCGTAAGGCAACAGCTTTCGCTGTGTTAAAAAAGCAAACGTGCTGCGGTTGTCAATCCTCATCATACTAACGCCATCGACTTCCCCATATAAATCATAGCTAAAACGCAGTTCGATATTATTTGAGCGATCCAGAAAGACGCTATAGGGTTCTAACGGGCGGGTTCCTTGTATCCAGCTGTGCGTGCCGCTTAATGTTTCCAGAGCAGTTTCGTAGTCAGGCATTGGTACACCGTCTACTGTAAGATTATACCATGTTTCCTTGCCACTATCCTCATCCCACTCAAATTTATACGTTGCGGGGTATCCCATGCATATATACGGGTTGCTATCGTCAATAATGCGATCTTCTATACGCACAAGGGATAAGTCGGTGTCAGGTAATGAATCGCGATAATTTTGCTGTTGAAAATCATGGAATAAGGCGTTAATAAACATTATGAGCGATAAACACACACCCGGCAGCAGGCTTAGAAATATTATATATAAAAAACGCCTAACACTTTCAGGAATGTGTTTTTTTATTGTTTCCATGTTATCATCTTGCCTCCTCGTTTGACTATATAGAGTAGATAAGCACCTCTCAATCGTCTTATTGAGCATCATTGACACTCCCCACGTCTAAAGCAGGTGGATTTTTGCTTCACAGGGTGTTGCCTTCGTAGAAACAGGTCTTACACACCCTCCACAAGCATAGACTCCCGTGTGCCCCACGGTACTGACGATAGGCCTGCTCTACGCACTGAGCAGGCGCAGACCTTCATTTTTGATATTGATAGCCGCGTTGTGGTCTCGGTCATGTACGGCGCCGCAGTTAGGTTTCGAGCTTAAACTGGGCTGAATCGATGATACCTTGTGCCGCTTTTAGATATTCATCGTAGCACTCTGGTAAGGCAGAATAGAAAAAATCATATGCGATGCCATCGTATATTACTCTGGTCAGCCGGGCCTTGAGAACAAGGGAAGAATCGGTTCCAGTTATAAGCTCAACTTCTATGTATGCCGCGGGTTTTCCGCAGACAATCAGCGTCCCTGTATCAAAAACAGCAGTCACCTCGGGTTCAACCATATACTGGCTGATAACCGATTGCGGCGTTAGAATGGGCGCGCCATCCGAATCCGTTTCCAAGGCTACAGCACCGTTGCTGCCGTCCCAGCTTGATCTTGTCGGAGATACGCTGATACTACTTGCCGGGGAGTCACCGTCGTCGCTTTCGAAATACACAGAAACACTCCTCTCCACTCCCGCAAAGGTTTGTCTCTCAAGCCCCGCCGGAACAGTGAAAATCAGATCATACATCTCGAATACTTCCTCGTTAGCGTAAGGGTCCTCTTTCTTAGGCGGTTGTGGAATAATCCGATCCCCAATCGCAATATGGATTCCGGCAGTGTACACTCCCCATCTTTCTGCACCATCATCCTCGACAATCATTGAAAACAAGCCTACTTTTTCAGGGTTTTCTGTATCTATGGTACGATCCATTATGGAAAAAGAGTAATGTGTGTCCCCTACAAAGACATCACAGTGAGAACCGATACTTTTGTTTCTCTCTCCCCGATTCAGGTTTTCCGATGTCTGGCGCTGTGATGCCTTCCAAGAATCAATCCCGACTGGGAACGAATCAATTAGATATTCTATTGCATCATCAAGCTCCTCGGCTTCCGTCAGAGCTTCCTCGGAAAACATTGCTTTGAGTGCATCCTTGTCTCTGTTTTCGATGGCCTTGAAAATCTGTTCATAACGGGTGTTTATCAGCTCTGTTTCGCTTTTGTGGCTTCTGTTTAGTTCGGCCAATCTTGATTCTACCATACTACATGATGACAGCAATAGTGCGGCAGCGGTCAGCACTGCTCCAAGGATTAACCCTTTCACTTGATTTCCCTCCTCCGGGCTACACATGCGTTGTGAGCGCCTTTACCAAAGCCCAAACGATATAAAAAATTACCAGCCCACCGTTTAAGTAAAGCATCTTCTTATTTCGGAACACTATCAGCGCGAATAAAGGCAGAAATAAGAAACAAAAATAGATTGGTAAATTCTCTAATTCCGATTCAGTAAAACCACGATTGTCAACTCGAAAAATTGAGTACCGATAATTAAGTTTATCCAACACACGGGGTATATAGAAGATCGGGTTTTTCCCCGTAATAGCCCAGCCCGGAGTATAGTTTCGAGGTGTGAGCTCGTCATAAGAGTCCGCGTCAAATACTTCAAGTTTCACATAGAAATATTGGTCCCCATCGCTGCCGTTCAGTGTCAATTTCAATTTGTTTTCGTGATCCAGATATACGGTCAAACAGGACTTGCTGCCACTTGCCGGTACCTCTAAATAGGCATTTCCAAAAATGTCCTGAAAGTCATGCAGTTGCGTAGGGCTATTAATGGCCTTGCCGTTATTAGAGAATGTAATGCCATCTTTAAGTCTATATGCTTCAATAATTCTTGGTTTGGAATCTGAAATTCCCCCTATGTAATAATAATTCCAAAGGTTTTTGCTCTCGCCATCCTCAAAAGTAAGAGATATCGAGGCAATATCATCGTCTTCCCATCCTTCATAGGGGACAATGCTAGTTTCTTCTCCCACCTTGTAGCCGTTTATTGAAAGCCCTGAGAGATCAGTGCTGGGAAGTTCACGAGCCAGTTGTACCTCGTGCTTTATCGTTTCTACATAAGAACGATATATTTGTCGTGACTTTGCAGATAAGGAAACCAGAAGCGCAATGCTCAAAGTTACAAATATAACACACTTTATTTTCATTGCACCCTCCTTAATTCGTTTGATTCACATTATTTCCGCCCGACAACGTAATAGATAGGACCAGAGCACATTCTGGATAGAGGGGAATCTACAGACTACTCGAATAACGCTTAGCTATAGCCATTTTATAAGAATAATAAATATATTCTGTGGCAAACTGAATTTTTGTTGCGTTGAATCCCAGTCCCAATGGAAAAATGAAATAAGTATTGTCAAGAGTGGAAAGCGTGACACATTGGCCCTTTCCACGGTAGTTGTATTCCGTGTGGATGGAGAACATCGAGGAAGGCGCAAAATGCAGCGTCTTTTCCATGTCTTCCCCGTATTCTTTAAAAGTGAGGGAAAATCCATCCCGACTGTGAACCAGCCTGCCTGCTCCCAAGTCGATAAAGTTCTTTGCGTTCGGAAGCGATTCGATATGTACATCGATATTCAGACGATATCGTCCCTCGTCGATCTCCCGGATCACCTGCGCCCGCTGCCATTCATACCAATCCGGGATATGAGAAAAGCCCACATTCTCTTCGGGCCCGTCTGTGATGCTCTCCAGCCTGCCAAGCTCCGTCATATGCCAGCGCGAGCGACAGACGCCGCAAGAAAGCTCCGCACCCCGGGTCTGCATCCGGAACTCCGAGACACAATGCGGGCACTGGTAAAGCACAAGCTCCAGACCCTCCGCCCGCCAAGCGTCATCGATCCTAATCTGGTTGGTATATTGCCATTCATACTCGTCATATGCAAGGGTATCACGCACTTGTGCATTGATTTCCTCAATAGATGCGGCGTGCAATTCCTCACGGGTGAAGAGCTGCGTGATTGTCGTTTCCAATCGTGCCCCGCGACGCTTTTTCAGATTCCAGATAGGGGATTGCAGGTAGTTTCCGTGCATATTGATGGTTACCAGCGGCACATCCAGAAGCTTTGCCAGTTTGCCGACAGACTCCGGCAGCTCGGAGGAGGTCCCCACATTGGCATATCGCGCCTCCGGGTACAGCACCAGTATTCCTTTACGGTCAATGACCCGTTTGATGTTTTTAACAAGGGCAATATCATTGACGAATTTCCGGGTTCCAAGACATCCTGCCTGCCGGTAAAGCCATTCGCCAAAATTCTCAAAGCCTTCCAATTCAGATATATAGTTGGCCCTGTACGGGAACAGCGCCAGCGGCGTAATATAAAAATCCATAAAGGCGTGATGTGTCCCAAGCACCAGAAAAGGCGGCTTCAGTCCATCCATGCGTTCCCTGTGAATTTTGAGGCGGCCGCTCCTCGTCAAGAGCCAGCACAAGAACCAAATGAGCGGCATGAAAAATAGGTTTTGCTTTGGAGGTTCACGGTGACGGTCGAACGGTGTTGTGATGATCTTCTTTTTCATAAGTGAATTGCTTCCATTTCTTCAAATCGTGATTTCGCCATGATCCCGCAGCAAATATCTGCGGATAGCCGGCACCCGGCTTAACAGGTAGTAGAGCGCCCCTGTGCCAAGGAAGGAAAATCCGGTGGGTGTGAACCGGAATAGGAATTGATTGTGTACCGTTCCTGACACTGGGTTATAAATACACAAAGATATAACTACTCCGGCCGCGACGCAGATAAACCCGATCCAGTTGATACCATTATAGGCTTGGTGGCCGGATAATGCAAACGCAGAGCGCAGGGAAAGCTTCTGCCTGCGCACAAAGAAAAAGTCGGTGAACAGCAACGCGGCCAACGGTGCGTAGATGCAGGCGCTGATCGTAAGAAACGATCCGAAGTAGGTGGTGATTTTGCCCCACAGGCACAGGAGGGCGACGTATGCGGACAATAATAGGAGCAGCAGACGGTAATCCAGTTTAGGAAACGATGATTTTAGCATGACGCCGTAGGTATATGAGCCGACAGCCTGGGTGCCGATATTGGCAAAGGCTACAAGCAGTAGGGAGCTGCAGGCCAAAACAGGCGTGGACAGAACGGCAAGCATCCTGGTCGGATCCTCTACCATCTCTCCGGTGACATACTGCATAGCGATTGCCATGACGGCGCCCACAACAACAAAAAAGGATCCGGAAAGGCCCTGACCAAAAACTCCTGCCCAATACCCGCCGCGTTCAGTTTTGGTCATGCGTGGTATGGCGGCCATGCCGCCCACGAGGGTGATGACGAAAGCAAAGTTAGCTTCAATGGATACGATATAGGCAACCGTCGGGTCGGAAAAGCCCGTATCGGCCGGTCGGTAGTTCCAAATCTCCTCAAAAGGAACAGCCCGGAATCCAATCACAACCACCATGGCGCCGACAAGCAGCAGGAGCGGCACCAAAAGGCGGGTTGCCCATGTAATGACCGTCACACCGCGATACGCCAGGAGCGTTCCCACAAACACGCACAACAGCGCCAGGACTAAATGGGATGAAAAGGGGAGCGCAATGCCAAAGAGTTCGAGTAAATTTGTCATGGATGAGGCGAACAGGTCGGCACAGACAGCATACCACGGAAAATTGATGGCAATGATGATAATGGACATAATCCTGACGCCTGTATGCCCGAACACCGCCCGCAGCCAAATCCAGATATCGATGCCGTATCGCACCGAAAGGATAACAGGCAGCTGGTAAACGACAAGCATGAAAACGGCGCCAAAAAACGCGCCAATCAGCAGTTGCTTAAAGCCGACGATGGAAGCGAGATATGCTCCCTGGGTATAACTCCATGTTGCGATACAATATCCCGATAGGATCAAAAATGCGTCAAGGAAACCATAAATCTTTCCCCGGGATGTAATGGGGATAATACCAAACACGGCCTCTCGTTCTACTTCGCGGTCAACATTGCGCTTCGCGGCGTCATTTTTTAGATCCCTCACAGGTAATACCCCCAAATAATCATAAAGAGACATATCGCCGCCACGGACGCTGCTACTATGTAATCGCGCTTCCCAAAGCGAATAGGGAAGCGGTACCCTGGATTCTCCATTTCATGGATACGATTCTCTATGGTCGCGTTCATTTGTTTTTCATGGATGCTTGTAAATATCCTCAAGTTTATCACGTCCGATCAGATTGATTAACTTATAGCCGCTTCGCGGTGTTATTCATTATAAGTCAGCGAGTACCATCCGAACGCTACAATCCGGATTCGTCCTCTAATGCTTTGAAATACTGCACCCACGAACCCTTTATTTCAACCCTGATCTGATAAGATTCGGGAGGTGAAGAATCGAAAGAGTCCAAAAAATCTTTTGCGTTCTGATTAAGTATCCAATGCTCTACCGGATCAAAAGGTATCTGAGCGGCTCTACCGGCGCCACGGAAATGAAATACCGATTCGACAATCTGGCTTGAACAATTCGTATTAATCGTATAATACTCTACCAACCCACCTTCATAGGAGTCGTTTATGTGTCGGTAATAAGTAAACTTCGTTGCTCGAAATCCGGTTTCAGAATCAATGATCCCAATCACTTCAACAAGCTGCATCCCATTGGTATATTCGGGAAACTCAGTAGCCAAAGTATCGTGTATGTCCTGCAAGCTTTCTGTACTAGATACCTGTATTGTTTTTTGGACCGTTATTGTATCGGTTCTGTAAGTTTGTGTCACTACGCCATGTATTGCCCAAATTATAAAAGAAAGCAGTAATAGACCAACAATGCATGTCACAAAAATAATTACTTTTTTAATTTTTACGGCCTCCATAACCATTATTTGCTTTGCAGTCAGTGCTTGAAATGTTCTCTCGATAAATAGACGGCTTTTACACACTGAACTCCCCATCGAATCATTATGACCAGAATAATAATCGGTATCAGATAAACAAACAACATAACCAAAATAAGGCCGGTGAGATATTTTATCAGATTATTTCCCATGAATAAGTAATCTATTAGAGTGGTTAATTGAAATGCTTCTTGCACCTCAAATGTTGGATATGTGGTGCCTGATATCGTTCCCTTTACTAAATAATTTGGGTGTTTGTCTTGATATCCAGGCCCTATATCGGCAAGAGACATGCCGGTTAATTCAATGCCGGTAACATCCACTGAGTTAATATCATTTTGGGTCCATACATCAGGCATTATCTTTCGTATGTATTTTGCTCCGTCCACAACATAATACTGGGGGCCTGTACTGCTGTAATGCCTTACAATCAATGTATCATGGTTAATTACATATGGTATTCGCCCAAGGCGAAAATCATTTGTAACGGTGAATTGACTGAAAAAAAGATAGTAACAAGACAATGCAATGCAAATAGCAATTAATATGGGAATGCCACGCTTTTTGCGGATTATTATATTCGATATCATTTCCCATACCTCTCAATATAATCCGGATTATTTATTTTTGAAGCCTAAAGACTCCATAAATTCATCTGCGTGTCTCCAAAAGACATCTCGGCTGATTGCGACCTCCAATTTACTGACAGTCTCTTGATCCGTCTCGAAATAAGCCGTTACCTTACTGTATTCCGTTTCAATATCAATACATTGAAAGCTATCTTCCTCGTACTGTGTATCATCGTCTGAAAAGCCGGACCATGCTATTATGGTGTCAAGACTAATATCGGTCATCTTTTCCCCGTGATAACTGAAAGTGTCAGGCAGATTTTCGCTTTGAAGGAAAACCGAATAGGTGATCCCTTCTGAAAAATAATCTCTATTTCTATCTCCCCGAAAGCTACAGAAGACATAGACTTTTATAGGCAGTGTAATATTCTCGTTTTTGAAGGTAACCAGGACAGGATCAAAAAATTGATTGTCAGGCGGCAACTCCTGCTTGTCAGTTACCTCGTATCCTATATTTATCAGGTCATTTACCCTTGCCGTGCCCAGTTCAATCACATCATCGCCGAACTGAAATACGGTACTGAACCTATCTATATCGAATTCCATCTGGGATACCTCCTGATCCTTTTGTTGTTCATCCATAGGAATTCCGGGGGAGGCGGATGAGAAATTACATGATGATAGCGAAATAAAGATCAACACTACGAGCATCAATCGTTTGTTCATAACTACCCACCTTTGTTTTCATCATAAGTGAGCCATCTATCACATAGACCCACGTTCACCCTGGAACGAAGGTGAATGAAGATAGATTAATCCCACCAAAAAAACCATATAGTAGAGTTTTTAAGCGTACTGGCTAAGCCGCGAATTGTTTCGCTTTCGCAATCAAACGCAAAGTGTTCCTTTGCCAATTTCTCTGCTTCCTCCGCTGTCAAGGGCGGATTTGTTAGTGTCATTTCCCATATGTCGCTGCCTACAACGACAGGGATCGCCCCATATTTCTCATGCCAATATTGAAATACCGCTACTTGCACCTCCGGCATTGGGCATTCGTTCCATCCTCCCATTGGTATCCATGCCGCTAATTCCCAAGGATTTTTAGTTGGGAGTTTAGCGATAATAACCTCCTGATATCTACCATACGCAAGCATGTGTAAAGTTAGCTCATTTTGAGACTCCACCTCTTCAAATTGACCCAATATCGCATCATCCACAGTGTAGCGCTTAAGATATTTATCAAGCGTTGTTGCTAAAAACGACTTTGCGTCTATCTGTTTTGACTTTTCTATGATTGATTGGCGGTATGAGGCCATACCTTCCGGCGTACACTCAAAATCATTATCTTCAAGAGAGCACATTAATAATTCTACCAAAGTGTCCGATGGAAGAATAATTAGTGGAAAAAACCCTTCCGCCTCTCCTTGTGACGAAAGGTCATGAAATCGGTCAATAATTTCTTTTGCGTTCCTTTCGTTTTTAAACAGCTCGTAATCACAATTTAAAATACTTAGAATCGTTCGGCATTCATCCGTCATAGCAGTCTCTTCCTTTCTCTCATTTCGGGCATCACACCCGGATATCACTACCGTCATTAATACTGCGATAATCAAGTATAGCATATTTTTCATTGTATACCTCTACGTGCTGTGAAGAGAATCCTCACAAATTCTCGGTTTTTATTTTATCATATTATACTCTGTGCGGCTCCGGAGATGTCAAGTCCGAATAGCTCTCCACGCCGTTGCAGCTGAGCAGAATGTTGCCCCCGATATACCAGAAACAGCCGGTCAGCGCCTGGCGAGCCCTTATCACTCATCTTTTGGTCCCGTATTTCCATGATAAAAGAGAAGTAATCCTTCAATATGTAACAATGATCTCGCCGTTCCGGTTTGAGAATTCACCATAATACGCTTGAGGTTTGATATATACTCTTGCCTGCTCCGCGCTATCCCAATGAACCTGTACGAACCCTGACGAATCATGTGTTGAGACCGATCCGTTTTCTTGCTCCTGGTAAAAGACGAGACCTCTAACCGGATAGGCTGTATAGGTCGAGTCAATCCATAAGCTTTCAAAAACAACCAGCTTGCGCGAATCATAAGGACAGGAATATATTTTCTTATATGGGGAGAAGTATATATTCATACAAGCCGCACCGAGACAAACAATGATCAGAACAGCTTGTGAAAGGCGCACCAGCCATTTCAACCCAGTTTTTATTGTGGGCTTTATTATCATCCTCTTTATAAATCCAATCGCATAACAACCGATAAAGTATACTGATGCCGGGTACAAGATCACATATAGCATTAACTTCATACTCGTATAGATCGGATAGAGCGATGCAACGGGCAAAATAAGGGATATCGCCGATATAAACAGCACACTGGTTTTAACTGTAGGCCAGATTCTTTTTCCTATCGCAAAATTCATAGCAAGCACCCCATTAATCCCCTGATAGCCCAAATACTTCAGCACCAATATTGGAAGCTTCTTTCTTTACTTATTGGCCGGATGATTTTTATCTTCGAGATCACAAGCGAAAAAAGCATAATAGGTTCCATCAGTATCCTTTGTCAAATAGGTTAGCAGATATGGACCTTGGAAATAGCGAAGCACTTTCGTCCCATCGCTTAACAAAAGATATGTGCCATCCGAGCGATATTCAATTTGATATGGTGTGGGCAGCGTAATCGCAAGGTTATGAGATTTATAGCTATTATAACCTTCATCTTGGTAGGTAGGGAAAAAGAGCTTTATATCCTGTTCTGTCGCTGCACTGGTTTCTTGATGCTCAAGGTCTATCAAAGCGTATTTGCTTTCGCTGCCCATAATTGAGTTTACTTCAACGAGGATCTTGCTTGTTTGATCGGATAAAAAGATGGGATGCTCAATTGTGGACTGAAAGGTAGGCATGCCATCAAGGATATGGTTGTGGACATTGCCATAAATAGACCCAAATACAGATAAATCCGGCAACTTAAAAGATGCTTTGTGATTGCCTTGTCCATCAAAAATTGCTATATGTAGTGCTTCTTTTAAATCTGAATTTTTCTTCCAGTATTCTTCAGCAGAGCCATTAGTTCCATAAAGAGGCGATAAGCAGTATAAGAGAACATATTGTTCTGTTTGGGGCAAGTATTCAAGGCCGACGCCAACATAAGTATAAAAATCATCATCGAACGGTGGATAATCTGAGATAAAGTCTTGGTATGCGGGCAACTCCAGCTTATTACCATAACTGAAATCTAACTTTATGGCTTCGCTTGATCCATCTGGATTGTAAATATGGTATCTGCCTGTTTCAGAACGAGCCACCAAATTGTTGTTGGCGAGACGATGAGGGGCGCCGTTTTTATATTCCAAGTTTAGCAATTTCGGTTGCAGTAAATCTCCGTCCATGTTCGTATCTATCATAAAATTATCATACCCTGATCCATAGACCCCATCACTATATCGCAATCGCATCGTTAATTTACCATTTCTGACCTGGTGGATATTATATGTATTCACATGATCGAGAGAATCCGTAAAGGTTGGTGGAAGCGTCGGCATTGCATACAACTCCCAATATCCATCTTTGAATTTATAGAGGTAAGCGGGCCCAACAGCAGGATCGTACTGAAAAGAATTCGGTTCACCATATGGATAATAATAACCTGGTAGTAGTCCTGTACCAATCGTATAATTCATGGCAGCCGTCACGGGAATTTGAAATATGAAAATGCCGAAAAGCATCACCATAAGTGATAATGCAGTGATCTTAATGCTAGTCCTCATATAAATTACCTGTCCTTTATTAGAATGTGATTGTTTGCTCAGCGCGTGCATGCCTAATTATCCTATCTCATACTTTTCAATCAAGGCGATCACACGGTCAACTGCCTGATTTGGCGGCACATATATGTCGGGATACATGCCCATTCCCTCCAAATCCCGCATATCGGAATTAAGGCTGATGGATACGCTAAACACGGCCCGGTATCTGCTGTAGGGCAATACGACGGCGCACACATTTCCACCTATAGACACTCCCATCGTGTTTTCACCTATAAGCACTACATTATCGAGCCTGGAAAGATAACTGGCAAACCATTCGCCGGAAGAGCCGCATCCTCGGTCTATAAGCACAAAAATCGGAGTGTCATTTTTGATGTGGAGAGGATTGCCGCCGCCATCTTTGTAGCGGCTGACAAGTCCCGGCGTTTTGACGGGGTTTGTCAGTTTGCCTTCCCACAGGCTGCTTACGGTTCGGGTTTCCAGATCATAGGAGACTGCCGGCATGGGAATATTAAGCCCCTGGATTCTTGAGATGTTCATGTATTTCAGAAGCCAAAACATTGCATAGTAATCATTTCCGCCTGCGTGCTGCCGCAAATCCATAATAATCGGCTTGCTGCCGTCTAATTTCGCGGCGTCTGCAACCATTTGGTTCAGCGCATCCATGTTCCGTGATATGGACATCAGGGATGAATTTCTGAGATAGAAATAGTTCTCCTCTTCAGTCAGAGAATAGATAGAGTCATCGGGCAGGGTGTAAGATTCCACCCTTATCAAAACGATCTCTTTTTCAAAGGACTGCCCGGTGTTGTCCTGTAAAAGCAACGAACAGGAAACAGATGTATCCGTTTCTGAGTCGGAATATAGCCAGGGGATATAGGCGATGGTACCGTCTTGCAGGATACCGGACTTTAGATAATCCTTTGGCTCTACACCGTTTATACTCAGCAGTTCATAGGACTGATCTTCCAGCAGGCAGGAATAAGTACCGTCCAGCAAGTCAAATGCGACCGTATCGTTGGTATAGCTGAAATACTGGCTTTCCGGAAACACCTGATAATGGTTTGACCCGCCTACATAAGCGTGACGATCCTTTGAAGCCCACAAAACCCGCCTACGCAGTATGTCGATATATGTATCCGTGCCAATATAACCTTCCGAGCTGGCTCCGATCATTTCTGCTTTTACATCGTCAAACAAGGGGATAAAGGCATCATCGCCGCCCATATAGGCATATAGAGCAAAGCCGTATTTCATATATCTTCGCAGGAAAGCAAGCTCTAGTTCAACCTGTTCAATCAACAACCGGTCTGGTTGGCCGACGTCTTGCTGTCGGATCAAAATAGCCTCCTCTGCCAGCGCCCCATCCTCTTCTTTATCCAAGCCGGGTATTTGTATCAAGCTCTCCCATTGTCTTAATTCCTCGTCGGATGGCCGAGTAAGATAATTAGAACGGTTAAGGCGGATCGATTCCTGCGCAGCAGGCGGCAGGTTTGGATGCACCTGATAAACCGTTCCCTCCGGGAGCATGATTGATTTGAGCTTGATATATTCAAACAGCTGCCATACCGCTAATAAAAGAACGATAGCGGAAAAGGATAGAACAATGACCTTGAGTATTCGCATTCTCTTATTTTTCGTCTTCAATGTTGTCGCTCCGTTTATCTTAATCTTTACTTGTGGATGACGTTCCCAAAACGCTTTTTCTAATCAGCTTCTACATTTTCTTTTTCCATATAGATGTCCTTGCCATTTTCTACTCTATGATGCATACACATAAGCGCAGCATTCCAGCGTTCAGTCCGGCATATTTACAACGCCCACAAAGGTCACATATCCCTCCGGGGATGTGATCACGAATAGAAACGGCCGGGTAAGGTGGAGTTCAAGCAATAGAGGCTGTTCTTCGGGCGGTGGCGCCGCTGACGAAGTCATGTGGATTTCCGTTTTGGCTTCCGCAACAGCGCCTTTTTCGTCCATTGCAAAATAACAGTCCTGATAAATGGCGTCAACGGCCACAGAGCCCGATGGTGAGAGGATAGAAGGGAAACCGCCGTCAAAGGCCGACACCATTCCTAATCCCTGCATTGCCTCCGTCAACTCCATTGAAGATGTAAAGCTGGTTTTGGGAATTTTATAACTCACCCGGCCCGGTGATACGATGTACGGGTTGTCCGCGGCATTGTAATTGATCGCACTGGAGATCACAGAGCTGTCGACAAGCAGATCCTCCTGCGTGACACCTTCATTTGGCAGAATAAAATGTATTTTTGCTCCGCTTGAAAAGTTGTAAGCGGCGGCAGCGAACTTGTCGCTTTGGATGAACGGCCGCTCAGCGCCGGCATGCATGTAGTCGGCGGTGCAGGTCTCCCCGCCGGTAAGTGTAAACACATCCTGTGATGTTCGCCCTTCGTCAAAGGGTATCTGCCAACTGTCTTTGAAAGAGAGCAGATTGATGATGACCATGGCGATATCATCACTAAGCGGATCATCGCGACGGGGAAGGTCGCCCAAGGTGCGCTCGCCGGCCCAATCGGCCATATCGCCGGGGTTTTGTGGGTCCAGGCCGAAGTATTCCACTCCATATTCCCGGGCAAGCGTTTCGCGGATATTGTCTGCAATTTCGCAGTTATCGACAAGCCATATGGAATTATCAACGCTTTGACGCCCGTTCTTGTTTTGAAAGACCATATTGCGGTTTAGCAAGCTGCCCATATCCAACTGGGCACCCGGTTCCACAGACTGCAAGAGATCGAGGATTTCCGTTTCGGTGTCCCCGTCCGCACATTCGACAAGCATGGATAGCGCGATATATAAACCGGCAGGGGAGTAGAGAGTGTTGGAGTTCTCGGAAACCGCAATAACTGCCGGCGTTGACCGGAACGCAAACTCATTGAGGTTTTGCACGATCCAGGCATTTTCCTCATCGCTCAAAGGCTGTTTTTCAATTGTCTGTGCGACGGTGGTATCGGATGATCTGTCATCCGTTGACGCCTGTTCCCCGTGAGTTGGCGCCCTGCTCCGGCAGGCCGTAAAAGCCAGGATCAAAACTGCAATCATTATGAAACTAAAAATGTTCTTCTTTCTCATCATCTCGCCCCTTTAGCGCGTAATCAAAGCCGAAATCAACACACAATGCCAATGACGTTTTTCCATACCACCCGCCTGGACGGGTATTCTTTTGGGTAGATCTCAACCGACATGCTATTTATCAGATTGCTGTTTCCACAGGGAACAAATTTCAATGTAATAGAGCGATAATCAGCTTCATCTTGTTTCTTTTTGCCGCATAATTTGGCGCTGTATATATTCACACCCTCTGGAATATCAAAGTCAGGTAAATCAACAGTATGCACCCTTCGGCTTTCAGCAATGGTTTGAATGGCAAAAACCGGAATGCGTTGCCAAAGCATATTATTTTTGTTGTTCGGGAGTACCAACATCAGATTTTCAAGCTCAATTTCATTATTGGGGTCATAATCATAAGATATAGTGATTACCAAGCCCTTTGAAACTCCCCCGTAATTTTGAACATCAAGCGTAAAAGTATCGCCGGATGTGCAATGGGGCGTATACGAAACAATTTTGAGGTCGGTTTCGCCGTCGGTCAAAAATGGCGGCTCGTCAAAGGCGCTGTGTTCCCGGCTGAAAAACCAAGGATCAGGAGATCCATATTTGCGGCACTGTTCCTCCGTTATTGTAAAGGAACACTCACCCTTAAGGTAGGCCTTTGCCATATGGATTAATTCGTCAAGTTCTTCATCTGCTGTCTCGATAACGCTTTCGCTCTTAAAACACTCCGCGATCAATTGGGATAATACTTCTAATTGTCCGTATGTAATCTCGTTAAAGACATCAGACATAAAGGTGATCCATTTTGGCCCCCCTAACCGTGGCTCGCCTATAAAAGTTAAACACCATAACTCTGCCTGCTCCTGCCGTTTTACAAGGTGATATCCATGATTGGCGGCAACCTTTTCAAAATACCGCTCCATATAGTCGATATAATAGTTGAAGCCTTTTCGCTTGATCTTAATACAGTACATTTCACTTAACCCTTAATATTGAGTATCAACGATTCTCAGCATCTTTTCCATCTTCATCGGCCGTCTTCGTCAGTATTTCTTCCTTTAAAAATCCGTCATTAGCGGCAGGCGTATCCAGGGTATGGAGCATTCCGATAAACTCGGCCGCTTCCTCTTCGGAAGGCCATAGTGCGGTAATGGTGTACTGCCGCTCGTCTTCCGCAGCGTAGTCATAGGTGGCGAATATAGAGCCGGCATTTCCGGGCGCCCAGATGTCCCGGATCGCGTCCTCGCGGATGGGGAAACCGTTTCTCGGTTCAGCGGCCTGCGCTTCCCGGGAAAGCAGAAACCGCGCAAAGTCAGCCACGCCCTCCTTATCTGCACCGGCTGCGCTGACGGCCAGTATGGATTGCGGAACGAATACCCCGCTCTGATCTGTTGCCAGCATGGCTTGATAACTTCCCCCGCCGTTACTCGACAGGGTGGAAATATAGTAAGTGGAGGCCATCATGTTGTCCACGGTCGCCAGCATGAAAGGAACCTCGCCCGCAACATACTTTGCCGCTATGAGCCGGCTCCGCCAATCATCTCCCTCGCCAGCTTCCTCGGACAAGAGGGCTTCAATGGTCCGTAATGTATCCTGATCATCGGAAATAGAGGTGCTGTTTCTGGAGCCGTCCTCATTCAGCCATCCCCAGGAGCAGGCGTTGTAATACCACTCTCTTATTATATCGACCGGGTACCCGCCGGAATACATATCCCTGTTGCGCTCCAGCCATACACGAAT
>Ga0153945_1000251_pt1 | contig 16563 bp, 15 predicted proteins | sample TSNJ029MetaG_FD_104720 | JGI IMG/M metagenome (GOLD analysis project Ga0153945, IMG submission 104720) | Attine ant fungus gardens microbial communities from New Jersey, USA - TSNJ029 MetaG | ecosystem: Host-associated > Fungi > Mycelium > Unclassified | place: USA: New Jersey, Wharton State...
CGCCCCAGTATATGGACCTTTTCTCATCAGGCGGTTCAGGCTCCGAAACTTACTATGACGACGGGAGATACAACCGCGGCTTCAGAAACTCCGGAGGCGGAGCAGCCGTGACAATCATAAAGTAATGACTGTGCCGTTTTAATTCGTTGTTGTCTTGGATGGCATCATTGAATTTTTCTGAAATTCTTTTTGTCGTAGTGATATATCTCAAAATTTTTACCCTTTTTTACAAGTTTAACTGCACCCAAATGGTTTGTATTTAATATTTTTGAATCAATATCTTCTAAATATTTTATGGTTGAGTAGTCAGGATGGCCGTATTGATTATAGCCCGTAGAAATTATGGAGTATTTCGGTCTCAAATGTTCTGTCATTGAAGTACTGAGAGCATTTTTTGCACCATGGTGACCGACCTTAAGGATATCAATATCTCTCGGAAGAACATCTTTAAGTTTCTCAAACGCAGCTTCACCTGCATCAGCCATAAATAAAGACTTCGTGCCGTCTGTCTCAATGAGTACCAAAACAGAGTTTTCATTGTCATGCCCCGAAGCGTCTCTATAATTTTTGCGCTTAACATCAGCAACAAAAGTTTTTAACTTAAAGCCAGACTCCTCGTAGACAACCTCGCCATTGCCTGCAAGGGAATAATCTTTCTTATTGTCTTTGAGTATTTTCATAATACTGTACGAATTTTTTGTAGAATAATCCTCTTTTGCCACAATAATTTTCTTTACATCAACAGCATTTAAGATGTCTAAAACGCCTCCGCTGTGGTCATTGTCAAAGTGAGTAATTACAAGCAGCTCCAACGAACGCAAGCCTTTGTCTTTTATATGTGGAAGCATTATGTATTCTGCCTGAGATTTACCGCGGTATGGGAGTTTGGCGGTATCAATCATAATATATTTGCCCTGCTTGGTTTTAATAAGAAAACTGTCCGCATTCCCCACGTCATATGCAAGTATTTCAAAATTTCTTTCTTCAAAACGGATAAGCGAGCAGGAAAACAAAAGCAAGATAACCGCAAAAGTAATGTTTAATCGCTTATTTCTGAAACTTTGCGAGATAAGCATCACTAAGAAAATAACGAGCGGGTAGTATAAAATAATGGTCAACAGCGAAGGAGAAGGAACGGTTAAAATTGAATTCGGTAAAGAGGAGAAAAAAGACGATACAGACAAAAGTGCACCTGCAAGGGGATTAATGAAGAAATCAAAAATGCGTATAATAAAATCAAAAGGTATGGGTGCCAAAACAGAACTCAAGAATCCCAAAAAGCTCATTATCCCTATAAAAGGCGTAACAGCTATATTTGCGAAAATACTGTACGGAGTGAATGTATTAAAATAGTACGACTGCAGCGGCGCAACCCAAATCTGCGCAACAACAGGCACTGCGAGCGCCATTGCAAGATATTTTGGAGATACATAGTCAAGAAGCCTGCGAAACAGCGGGTGTTTTTCTTTATGCTTTACCTTGAAATTGCTGTCCCAACTTTCAAACTTCTCCCCTATAGGCTCAACACAGGTTAAAAGACCGATAGTTACAAGGAATGAAAGTTGAAAACCAACGTTAACTATCATTTTTGGCTCAATTAAAAGCATTAACAACGCCACAAAGAAAACAAGGGCAAGGGTATTTGCCTCTTTGTGCCACAGTTTGCCGATAAGAACAATTAGTATCATAATAGAAGCTCTTAAAATGGAAGGGGGAAAGCCCGTCATAAAAGTGTATAGAATTACACAAAACATTCCCGATATAATGCTTATTCTATAGGGAAGCCCAAACTTGGTTGCGGCAAACCACCATAAGCCAAAAATAAGTCCGACGTTCAAACCGCTTGCCGCAAGAAGGTGCAAAAGGCCCGAACGTATAAAGTCTTCCTTTACTTCATCGGGCGTATTGACCGCACCGTCGCCAAATACTATCCCTCCTATGACTTCAAGCCTAGGGCTTTTTATATTCTTTGCATGTTTTAAAAGTATCTCATCCCTCTTTACATCCAAAGAACGAAGTATTGCCCACCAGGGCTGCTTCTTAAACGAAGGAAGCGAAAGGGTTTCGACATTCGGTTTTGCGTAAAAAGTCGTAAATATATTTTGAAATTTCAAATATCTTCCATAATCAAACTGTGAAGGATTTCTCGCAGGAAAAGGTTTTCGCAAATTTCCTTTTATTCGGACATAATCGCCCACCCTGATATCTTCAAAGCCGCCCGCATCATCGTTTAGCGTCACCAGTGTTTTCGAGAAGGCATCATTATGCACCTTTGAATTAGCCGTAACTTTGTCAACAGCTACACTAAAGCGGAGCCTTGTATTGTCCAATGAAAACCGGGGAATCGAAATAACGCGGCCTTCAATAACTGCATCATTTGCAAAAGCAATGCGAGAAAGTGCATCGCCGTCTTTAATCTGCAAGTGGGCGTTTAGTATCCCGGACATAAAAAGAAAATAAAGAGCGATACAGAAAACGGCTGTGAATTTTTCTTTTATGACAAGAATACTCAAAATAACAAACATACAGGCAGCAAAAACTATCTCGAGTTCTGATAAAAATGAAATTAGTCCCAGTATATACGCCGATGATATAAACAACATCGAATTAACATTAGTTTTCAGCTGCACTCCAAACACACTATAAAATTCAACCGGTTATCATAATATAGTATATCACAGAGATATTTTGTTAACATTTCTTAATAAAATACATATCTTTTATCAATTTTGAATTAAAAAATTTGTTTATTTCTATAAGAGAGAAATTTTACACATTAATTTTTATATTGAGGAGAGAAAATGAGTACTAACGTTTCAGGCGTAAATTATGCAGATTATGGTTATGCATACACTACAGGCGGAACAGTTACCCAAGAAGAGCCGGTCTCTATTTACGGTTCAAAAGCCAGCGATGCAACTCGGGTAGATTTACATGTACGCGACGGAAAAGACGACGGTAAAACTTCAACCGGCGATAAAGTTGCAAGCTTCTTTGGCGGCATAGGCAAAACTATCGGAGACGGTATCGTTGATGTAATTACCGACCCTAAAAAGCTTCTTCTTACTGCAGCTATAGTCGCAGCTTCATTTACACCAATAGGACCTGTGGTCATAGCAGGTGTTGCAGCGGCAGGGGTTGTTGGCGGAGTAAAAATGTTTGCAAACGGCTTAGATAAATCTAATGCAAGTACGGATACTGAAAGCCTTCAAGGCTATGAAGAAATGGGCGGCGGTGCATTTATAACAGCAAGTTCTGCAGTTGCACTAAAAGCTTCATTGCCCGGAGCAAAAACAACAGTATCAAATGCTTACAATGCAGTTAAAGGCAAATTCGGTTCAAACGTTGGCGGCAGCTCGGGTACACAAGCACTCGCAGTTATTGATGACGCGGCAAATGCAGGAACATCAGCAGCAGGCGGTACAAATCCTCCCGGCGGCGGTGGCGGCTCGGGTACACAAGTAGCCTCGGTTATTGATGATGCAGCAAATGCAGGAAGCGGAGCAACAGGCTCAACATCAGGTTCAACAACTACACAAAACTTACTTGGCGATGGAACAACAACAGCTAATGCCGGAGCAACTACCAATGCAGCTACAAAAAGCACGACTGGTAGCACCATGGGAACTTACACTGAAAAAGTTGCGGGTATGACTAAAGCAGATAGAGTATCATATTTCAAGGATTTACTCAATAAAAGTTATCAACAAGATGTTAATGCAGGAGTGACTAATAAAAATAACGCTACGAATCTTAAGGCAACATACAGACAAATGGCGAAAGAATTTCATACTGACACAGGCAGCAGTACATCAAATAATACTTTTATTCAAGAAGTAAACGCTATAAAAAAATACTATAATGGCTTGTTCTCAAAAGCAGCATAACCGGTAAGAAAATAATTTAAAAAGGACTCTTTGAAAGAGTCCTTTTTAAATGTAAAATTTCCAAAAAGTCAATCATACCAAGGGTTTTATCGCTTAATATTTTGTAATATTTACAGCAATTAAGGCAATTTTGAATCGAAAAATTTTTTTATATATGTAAGGGAATTTTTATATACACACATTTTATTTAAAGGGAGAGAAAAAATGAGTATTACTTCTATGCAAGTATTATATCCTACAACAAGTACAGACTACGCATACAACATTACTTCAGGGAACGCGGCTTCAGACCAAAATGCTTCAATATACGGCACAGTACCGAGTGCATCAACGACAGTTGACCTAAACTGCAAAGATGGTAAAGACGACGGCAAAATAGGCTTTGGTGAAGCGCTTTGGTCCGGAATAAAAGGTGCGGCAAAAACAGTGGTGAATACTGTCAAGGGAATATTAACAGACCCCAAAAAACTATTACTCACGGCAGGTGCAGTTGCCCTCAGCGTAGTTTGCCCGCCCGTAGGTGTTGCACTCTGTGCAGTCGGAGCAGTAAGCGGCGCAGTTCAAATTGGGCAGGGTTTCCAAAAAGCAAATTTGGCAGAAACAGATGAACAAGCAAGAATGGCATTTGAAGACATAGGCGGCGGAGTATTAACGGTAGGCGTATCTGTTGCAGGTGCAAGAACGGGCCTAAAGGCTATGAAGGGCGTCGAAGGCTCAGCAATGTCAACAGCTACAGGACTCAAGGGCACCGCTAAGGCATACGGTACAGACTTAGTAAGTTCAATTAAAGGCGGCGCAGGCTATGAAACTACAAGTCTTGCAGCTCGCTTGGGCAATACAAAAATAGGTCAAAATATCAAAGATGCAGATTTTTCAAAAGGTAATAGAGTATCATCCACAAAAGAAGTTGCTCAAAAAACTTACGGTGAATACAAAGAAACTATTAAAACAGAATTTGCTGAGCGTGCTGCAAGCAAAGAAGCAATCTCGGCTGCTAAAGAAAACGTGAAAGTGGCAGATGAACTAATGGCAAATGCAACAAATCGCGCTGAAACAGACATTGCAGCAGGATTTATCAAGGAAGCAGATGCTGCATTGGCAATGGCTGAAGCGGGAGCAAAACCAAGCTTCTTGCAAAGCACCGGAATAAAAGCAGGTCAAATAAATTCAGCCATAAAAACAAGTGACCTCGGTTACTTCGGAGCAGTTACTCCGGGTATGGTAATCAACTCAGAACAAGTCAACTCAGACCAACAATGGCTTGCTGCAGGAAAACCTGCTGAAGCATATTCGCCTTATTACAATATAGACTTCGATTTTGATACAGCATCAATTGTCAGCGATATGAACAAACTTCAAATGCAGCAAAGTATGATAAACGCATCAGTATAAGAAGCAAAACAACAACAAGACCCGGGAAGCCGGGTCTTTTACTGTAAAAAAGAAAATTACTGACTGCAGGCCAACTTGCAAATTAACCTGTAATTACAATACATACAAGAGTCTTTAGAGAGCGTCGGCTCAAATTTAAAAGCCTTTGCGCCAGATACGAAAGCCGAGATTTTCTTCTCTATGTCCTCCATATCCCACTCTACAAGTTCTGCGGGCACATTTGAAAAATTATTCTCTATGAAAACCAAAGAACAGTCTCCGACCTTTTTGTCGGGGTTAACTTTTTCAAAAAGATATTTGTAAAACTTAAGCTGGTTGTGATAGTCGCTGTCCTCTTTTATCGGACGCTTTGAGCCAGTTTTAAAGTCAACAAGATAATACTTCCCGTCATTATCTTGTCTTATGAAGTCCACAAAGCCTTTAAGCTCATATCCATCGCGCATTAGCTCAAAACGCTCTTCAACGGCTGCGATGTGTTCTATATTGTTTTCACTAAAAGCTTTATAGCCCTCTCTGATGGCTTTTTCACCCCTTAGTTTGTACTGCTCTCTTTTTTCATCGGAAGAAAACTCTAAAGTAAGTATTTTTTCGTTGAATATTTCTATCAATTCTTCTACAACAGGATAAACGCCCTTCTCCATAGCAAGCCTGTATCCGCGTTCATACATCTTATGAAGCGCGCTGCCAAACGACATTTTATCAACGTCTTCTTTGAAGACAGGAATGTTTAAAATATTCCCCCAGTAATATTTTTGCGGACAGCTCAAATACTGATTCAATCCCGATGCGCTGACTACAAGGTTTCTGGTGCGTTCCTCCAACTCTCTTTGCATCTCGTTGCTATCGTGTGCATACATCAAAAACTTCTTGAGCTCGTTTATATAGTCTGCAGGAGAAAGCTCACACTGCACCGACGCTACAAGGTCTTCATCGTTTAGAATGTTTGTAAAATACGTGCTCAAAGTTTGTGTTTTGCCCTCATTGGCATTTGCAAGACTTAAATAAAGTCCGAACTTTGAACGGGTAATGCCCACAAAAAGAAGTTTGAGGTTTTCTATCATTTTTGCAACTTTAGGGTCGGAATCAAAAGTTGACTGTTTAAAAGGAAGGTCTATTCCGCGTGAATTTCGGGATTCTTCCCAAGCCCTCGAAGTCAGACTCGGCATAAAAACATGCTCAAACTCACGGCCTTTTGAAGCGTGGTATGTCAAAAGACAAACAGCATCCGTCAGAGTAATGTCCTGCTCTATTTCCATTGCTATATTTTCGTTCAAATAAGTCTCAATGTGGGTCAAAAACTCTTTAAGTGCAGCGCCTTTGTGCATTCTCTGAAAAGCATTTACCTCTTTGAGAAGCCTTTTTAAAGCCGCCAGATTTTCAAAACTTTCTGAATAATGAGCCATAATGCCGCTTCTGTTTATAACCTCCAAAATAAAGTTATACAGGCCCTTATAGCTCTTTTCCCTGCGGAGCGATTCGAATATTTTCAAAAACTTTTGCAGCTCTTCGCTGTTTTCTATATTCTTTGCATTTTCAAAAAAACTTCGATTGTTTTTACGGTGCAGCACCAAAAGTTCAACATAATCCTTATCGGAAATCGAAAAGGGTTCGCTTGTCAAAAGACCAAAAAGCTTGTCCGAACTTGAATTTGGACTTTCAATAGCCTTCAGATAGAAATAGGTTAAAATAAAAGCAGGGATTTCAAAAACGCTTTTTGCCTTGGCCGTAATAAACGGAATGTTTTTCGCTTCCAACAACTTTGCAATCTCATTAATTTCCCCGTGCTGACGGCACAAAACAGCTATCTCGCTCAGCTTTGTTTCTTTAGCCAGAGATTCAATCTTTGAAACTATTGCGTTATTTTCCTGAATCTTCTCCTCATAAAAACAAAACTCAATCTTCTTTTCTTTTTTAATTACACTGTCATTTTTCGCAGTAAGTTTTTTTGAAATATTGTACTTTTCAAATCCGGCGTCATTTTGCAGCCTTGAAGGGTCGCCTTCAATAAGCTGTTCGGCAAAGTCCAGTATGGTTTGTGCTGAACGGTTATTTTCATTCAGGCAAATCACCTTTGTATGAGGATATTTATGCAAAAAGTTTTTCAGATTGTCGCAACGGGCGCCCTGAAAAGAGTAAATAATCTGGTCATCATCCCCGACAACAAAAACATTTTCGGTTGAAGCGCCTTTCGCAACAAGAAATATAAGGGAGTTCTGCGAACTGTTAGTATCCTGATACTCGTCAACAAGAATGTATTTTATATCGCCTGCCGCTTCTTTTAAAAAGTCTTCATCAACCTCGAGCGCCTCAATTACAAGATTTATCATGTCAGCGAAATCAATAAGATTGACACTTTTGAGCTTTTTTTCATAAAGTTCATAAATATTGTAAAACTCTTGAGCCTTGCCTATTTTTTTCTCCTGACGCTCAAGTTTATCTATGGCAGTTTTTGTGGGCTTGCCCTTTTCCTCGCGCTCCTTCACGTCCAACATTTGCGCTTCAAGCTTCGGCAGCCAGTCCTCATTATTTTCAAGATACTCAAAGTATTCTTCCCTGCCTATTCTTTCACGCTTTACGGTATTAATCGCACCCAAAATATCCGCCACGTAATGGTATTTATTGCCGTATTTGTCTTTCAGATACTCTATTTCAAGCTCGTCCAAAATCTCTTTTACAACTGCACGCTTTGTTATTTCATCCGCAATATCCACATTGTCCATAAGTTCAAATCTGGACGGGTTGCTCCTTATTATATCCATACAAAACGAGTGATAGGTTGAAATTTTTACACCCGAGGCTCCCATATGGCTTTGGCCCGCACTTGCAACAAGTCTTGATTTCATCTCTGAACTTGCGGCATCGGAAAATGTAAGACAAAGTATGCTCTCGGGTTTTATTCCCTGAAAAAGCATGGCTTTGATACGCTCTATGAGCGTAAAAGTCTTGCCGCTGCCGGGTCCTGCCAAAAGCATAACCGGACCGTCTGTCTGTCTTATGGCTTCCGCCTGCCTTTCATTGGGTGTTATGGGTTTTACGGCAACCTTTGTCATTATAAGCTCTCCATTAAAGCATCGTCGATTTCAAAGTTAGAATACACATTTTGGACATCGTCGTGTTCTTCTATTTTTTCCAACATAGTTACAAGCTTTTTTGCCACATCTTTATCCGTCACCTCCGCTGAATTTTGAGGCACACGCGTGAGTTCAGAGCTCTTTGGCGTAAGGCTCGCCCGGGCAAAAGACTCAACAACCGATTGAAAATTGCCCGCCAATGTTGAAACCCTGTACTCATCTTCGTCTTCCGTCACATCCTTTGCGTCAAACTCTATGCTTAATTCATACAGTTTTTCAAAATCAACGGAAGTTTTGTCAAACACCAACATTCCACAGGGTTCAAATATCCACCCTACGCATCCGTTTTCCCCGAGATTCCCGCCATATTTGGTAAAGTAACTTCTTATATCTCCCGCCGTACGGTTTCTGTTATCCGTAGCCGCTTCAATAAAAACTGCCACGCCGCCCGGACCGTAACCTTCGTATGTTATCTCTTCATAGTTGTCCGCTCCGCTGCCTCCGACTCCTTTTTCAATTGCACGCTTTATGGTGTCATTAGGCAAGCCGCCTGCCTTAGCTTTTTCTATAGCTGTTTTTAGTCTGAAATTTCCCGAAGGGTCAGAACCGCCCAACTTTGAGGCGATAATTATTTCTCTGGAGAACTTTGCAAAACTCACGCCCTTTGCCGCATCCACTTTTGCCTTACGGTGCTTTATGTTAGCCCACTTTGAATGTCCCGCCATAATATATCTCCTTGGTATCCAACTGTCTCTTTCTATACGTTAATTTTATTGTATAATAAAGCTTATGGATGGACAAGAAAACAAACAGAATAAACAGCAGCAGATGCCTGCGCCCGTAGTTTCAAAGCTCGACCTCATAAGAGAGCTTGCACAAAACTGCAAATATGATGATGCACTTGAACAGCTCGAGCTTCTTCAGGAAGAAGAGCCCGAAAACTACGAAATCAGCTATGAATTGGCTCGTGTTTATTTTGAGCTTGGCGACTACGAAAGCGCCGTATCAAACTACGAAATACTTCTTGAGCACCACCAGAGTCCTATTATGTATTACAACTTAGGAATGGCGCTTGAAGCAAACGACGAAGTAGATAAAGCCATAGGCGCTTATCTCAAATGTCTTGCCTTAAATGAAAAATTTGCATTAGCCTGCAAAAAACTCGGAATGCTTTATATGGCAAGAGGAGATTTTGACGATGCCATTGAATATTTTTCCGATTACCTGAAATTAGATGTGCCGGAATGTGAAAAGGAAGTCATACAGGACGTACTTGAAAGATTGAAAGGATAACAACATGACGGCCAAAATAGATATTTACACGGTAGACTACTGTCCATACTGCAAAAACGCCGTGGCATTTCTTGATGAGCATAAAATTCCCTATACAAGACACAGAATAGACAGCAACGAAGATGAAATGCGCAAAATGTTAGGTAAAAAATACTCCATAGACGGAGAAATAACCGTACCGCAAATTGTCGTTGACGGAAGATGTATCGGCGGATATTCGGATATGATGGAACTACACCAGCAAGGCAAGTTTCCCGGCCGGATTTAGCAAACATAGTTTCTTTTTCATAGATACTGTCTTCTTGCCGCGAGATTATAATTGAAAGCTTTGTAATCTTGTCTTTTTCCGTGCGATTCTCTATGCAGGTGCAGAAATTCTAAATTAATTCAGCTTAATGTCCTTGATAATTCCTGTGGCAGTATCAATATACTGACCCGGTTTTAATTTTTCAAGGTTATTAAAAAGATTGACTGTATTTGCATCATTAACATCAATATCTTTACCCCATTTTTGTATTAAATCAAAAACATTTTCAAGCTTAAAATTTTGAGCAATAAATTCCCTGTGGGTATCGTCTGTAAGTTTCCCCAATGGTTTAGCAGCACCAAACGGAGAATTTGGAGAATTTAAGGAACCACCCTGTGCTGTGAGGGCAATTAACTTTTTCTGCGCTGCGCTGAATTCTCCATCAGGCGAGGTGAGAGCTACTTGTGCCAAAAATGTGTTACCGTCCATATAAACAGGACCCATTTTACTGCCAAATTCAGGAATGAATGTTCTCACGTAAGGCATACCTTCTTTAGTGATTCCCACATTCTTATACGCGCCATTACACGCAAAGCCATTATTCAGGCCAACCGCCTGTCTTAAGGATTTTTCCGTATCCTTCGTTTTTATTACAAGCCCGTCTTTCGTAATAATGTTATCAATAAATCCGCTATAATGGTTATTTGTACTTAAAACTAATTTATCAACTTCCTTTGCTAAATCAATTTTAGAATTTGCAGTGTTATTCAAAGCCTCCTTTGCTAAATCAATGTTGGAATTAACAGTGTCACTCAAAGCTTCTTTTGCCGCCTTGATTGCTTTTGCGCTTCTGTTTTTGTAAATTAATATTCCGGCGACTGTAATGGCCGCCAACGCTGCCGCGGCTGTTGCACCAATAAGTAATTTCTTATTAGTCCCGCTCTTTTTTATTGAATTCAATTCCTGTATATTTTCAGAAGTTTTAACAATTTGTTCCCGGGGTAAAGATTGATAAGTAATTTGACCTGTTACCGGCTTAAAAATTTCGAAACTGCTGTCGATATTTTGCATAATATAACCTTCTGCCTTCCAATGATTCACTTCCAATGATTTAAAAATGTCGATTGTACTCAATATAACGTAAAAACAAGAAATTAATTGACAAAAAAATTTTAATTGTGACAAAGTATTGCAAGTTATTTCGAAATTGGCTTCGGGGTTCTTTGTGAACTTTTGTAAATTACGTCTGATATTCCCTAAAGTTTGAGTTTCATGTTGTCGATTAAATTCATACAGGTAAGGATGTACGGTATCTATGTTAAGAAAATCAGCAAAATCAAACGATAATATGTCAGACTGCGTATACATGATGCTCAGGGGTGCAAAAAAACGTCGTGCAACGGCTTTGGCTGCAGTAAAAAGCATCAATACCGAAATGGGTTTTGCGCCTAATATTAAAGTTATTAAGTAACGTTAATAAACGGGTTTATGAAGTTTTTATTATTTTCTTTGCAATGTTTTCACTGAAATAATAGAGAAACTTCTCTTTAAATGTTTGAGGGATATACACTTCGGGTTCGGGTTGGTTAATAATTACCAGAATTTCGCCTTCGGCAGCCATCTTGAGATTATTACGGGCTATGGCTTCCACCTTCTGTATAGAGTTATAGTTTTCAAGCTCATTTTTCAGTTTATTGTTACGCTTTTTTGCCTGTTCCTGCAAATCTTTGGACTTAGATATTTTCGTCTGGTACATAACTATTTTTGAAATGTTTAAAAGAGCGCTGTACCCGATTTGAACAACACAAAAAAGCAGCACTGTAGTCAAAAAAGAATGGTAGAATCTGATTTTAAAATTCTTCTTTTTTTGCTCTTTGTGTACCTTCTTTTTGAAATTTTCTTTTTCTATTGTGTTGGTATTCTCTAAACGCATGTATAGATTTTACCTCAACGGCCCATAACATTCAACATATTCACCAACTTTTTTACCGGCAAATGTAAAGATATCATAAGAGCATAGGGGCTTGCCTATCCAGCCTAATTGCATAAGTATTTTACTGGCTGTTACCTCTCTGACTTGATTGTTCTCTTGAGACATTTTTATAAGAAGAATTTCCCTGCTCTCCAAGTTCAGAACAGCAAGCAAACCGCCTGCTCCGACCTTTGCAATCAGTTCATTATTTGCACGCATAATTTTGGTATCAGTTCTCCCTTTACCCCCTATAAGTACAGGGTATCTTAAAAATGCATCCCTTATAACCTTATATTCCTCATCCAAAAACAGGTTCAGATAACCCTTTGCTATATTGCGCAAAGGCAGACCGTAGATAGGCGTACCGCAAGAGTCATAAGAAAGTACAAGTTCCTCATATTCGCAAAGCTCTTTATGTTTTTTATAAATAAACCGCTGAAGGGGGTGATTAAACTCAAGATAAGCACCCGTGCTCCAACCCTGATCAACACAAAGGGCGAGCATTAGGGCATGTTTTCCCGAACAATTATTATTAATCGGCTCTTCGCCTGTAGTTTTCAAAGAAAGAGGTGCGTGCGTATTGCATCGCAGCTGCTCTGTGTCCAAATTAAACTTATTAAGTATCCTTTTTACCACCCTTACATGCTCTTTTTCCCCAACATGTGAAGCACAAGTAATGGCTACCTCATCCGGAGTCAATCGGGGTCTTAAATCCAAATCAACCATTACGCTTGCCTGCAAGGGTTTTGCCAATGAACGAAGAAACACCGGCTCTTCGGATAACTCAGGCAGGGCATAAAGTACTTTGTCCTTGGTAAAAAGACCCAGAAAACCAAAAAACTCCAAATCTGTATGGTTGGAGCGCAAAGTTTTTAATAGCAAAGCCGGTCTTGTCATACTGTCACTCTTTAATATTCAAAAGTTTTCTTAACCTGGCTTTTAGTATGCGGTTTTCCTGGTCAAGCTTTTTCATCTCTTTTTGCATATTATTAACAAGCTGCTGCTTTTCCGACATCTCAATACCGTCAACTTTTATTGTAGAAAGACCTATGCCCATAATAAAGCGTTTTTTTGACTCCTCTTTAAACGCCAGCAAAATATCTATGTCTTTATGCGTAATATAGCCCAGACTTATAATAACATCGGCTATCATAGCATTTTCGCCATTTCTTTGACGCTCTTTCTGTTCTCTTATGGCCTGCTCCAACTGATTGACGTCGATTTTTCCCAATCTTTTCAAAAGCTCGCCTGTTCTTAATTTGCCTGCAAGATATTGGGAGATTACATAATTCCTTTCACACGCAGGCTGCTCCAGAAGTTCAAGCTCAACTCCCCTTATGAACATTTTAGAAGATTCAGCCAGTGTCCAATAGTTTGAAAGGGTAATCTCTAACATATCGTAATCATCGGCAGCATTTGTCAAAAACGCATAGTAATCTTCCGGCAAGCCGAGTGTTCTTTGCTCAAGCTCTCTTCTTCCTTTAAAAGTCAGCTTTGGTTGGTGGTGCTGAAACAACTGGTCGGGACTCAATACCTCTAAAAAGTCTGCCAATTCTTCGCGAAGTCTCTCTTTTGTTTTCATATACACGACTTGTTTCACCCATAAAGGCAGCACATAGATGTTGTTCAAAAATAAGTCAGATATCTTTTGTTGCGTCAAACTATTCACCCATATTCCATAGAAAAGACTGGCCTATATCAGTTATATTATACAATATACATAACTTAAAATAAATACATCATTTAACTTATTGGCTCAAATGTGTTAACATAGTTAATATAATGGAAAATTCCGAAAGATATTCGGAAAATCTTGAGGAGCCGCATGGGACTCGACGGACTATCGGTAAACAACCTTATGTTAAATAAAGCCAACACCTCCAGGGAAAATGCTATTCAGGCAGAAGCCCTGGCAAATTCTCGCGGCTCTTTTGACAAGACTATCGAACAAGTTCAAAAAAAACAGGAAGTTGATACAGGCGACAAAGATAATCCTTCATTTTCCGGCGGTTTTACTGACGATGCAGAAGAGGAGGAAAATCCCGAAACAGAAGAGGAAACAACTGACGATTTGCTGGATGAATATGAAGACAAAGAGGGTTACATCTACACTTCAGACAAACTGACGGACAGAAAAGATGAGCACACACCTACTGTGTTTGAAATTCAGGATTCAATGAAAAAAATAAACCCCGAAGAACTTGCAAAGTTCATAAGCGGACTAAAACAAGTAAACGGGGTCTTCGTGAATAAGAAAATTTAAAACAAATATACTACCGATTAACTAATCAGGAGATTGCAAAAAGTGAACCAGTATCTAAAACAATACCAAAAAACACACGTGGAGACAGCTCCGCCTGAAAGAATTCTTGTAATGCTTTTTGAGGGAGCAATTCAGTTCTTAAACAAATCAAAAATTGCAATGGAAAAAGAAGATATTCAAGATATGCACAACAACCTCATAGGGGCTCAAAATATTATTTATGAATTCATAAATACACTTGACCCCAAGCCAAATCCGGACGTTGCGGAAAACCTCAGGAGGCTTTATCAGTATATGATAGAAAGACTTGTAGAGGCCAATATGAAACGCAAAATAGAGCCTATAGATGAAGTTTTGGGATTCTTAAGAGAGCTGAAAGAAACTTGGGAAAAAGCTATACTAATTGCCAAAGAAGAAAACGGCGGAGAAGCCATAGTAAGAGAAGAAGTTGAGGTAGCGGCAGAATGACAATGGAGAATAACATGGACACAAACTTCGCACACCTTATGCTCTTGTATGATGAGGTATATAAAACTGCCCTCAAGATAAAAGAAATGATTGACCAAAATGAACTCGATGAGCTTAATATTCTTATCGGCCGACAGGGACAACAGATTCAAAAAATTGCAGACTTTGAAAAGCATTTCGATTTAAATATAGAGCAGCTTAAAGAAAAAAAAGAGGCAAAGAGTAAAGTTGCACTTATGCAAAAAGAAAATATAGAATTTCTGAAACAAAAACAGCAGGAAGTCAGAAAAAACCTCAACAACACTTCAAAAGACGCTAGTCTCAAAAATGCGTATATCTTTAAAGAAGACCATGTAGGTTCGGGAATAGACATAAGGGGAGAGTAAGAATCAACGCAGGCTTTGAAAAAAAACTTGCAGCATTTACTTCCATAGTATCTAATGCTTCTTTAATAATTCTGAAAATTGTTGTCGGCTTTATAAGCGGCAGCGTTTCTGTTGTCTCTGAAGCTATACACTCTTTTGGAGACTTAATTGCTTCCTTTATCGCCTTTTTCTCTGTTTCAAAATCCTCCGAGCCTGCTGATGAGGAACATCCTTTGGGACATGGCAAATATGAAGATCTTGCAGGGTTTATTGAGTCTCTTTTAATCATAGTAACAGCAATTTACATCTTCTACATAGCAATAGAGAAGATTGTTACAAAGAACTACTACGAAATACAAACCTCGCCTGCCATGGCCGTTATGGGGTTTTCTGTTATTTTAAACTTTATTGTAAGTTCTTATCTATACAAAGTTGCCAAAAAAACAGACTCTATAGCATTATACACAGACGCTCAACACCTTAGCGCAGACATATATTCGTCTATGGCTATTCTTATAGGCTTACTGCTGACCAAACTGACGGGTTTTTATATTTTAGACCCGATACTTGCACTCATGGTAGGCTTTATAGTTCTCTGGACAGGCATTAAGCTTGTCAGGCAATGTACAAACACACTTCTTGACTGCTCGCTTCCTGGAGAAGATAAACTTTTAATAGAGCTAACTGTCAAAAATCTGGCAGGCCACGGCTTATATGGCATAAAATCCATTAAAGCCACTAAATCAGGCTCAAACAAAATCATACAAATGGTGATATATCTTGACCCGTTAATGAGTTTGAACGACGCCCATAAAGTATGCGACAGCATAGAGCATGAAATAGAGGCAAAATTAAAAAATTCAGACCTTATTATTCACCCTGAGCCGTTTACACATAATCTTCATGAATGAGGCCTGATTTAAAAAATTATTGTATAATATTGAGTGACAATGGAAGTAATAATTAAAAGGAATTAATTATATGGCTATACAATTTGCCGGTTTGGGTTCGGGATTACCCATTAATGATTGGATTACACAGCTTGTTGATGTAAAAAAGATGACAACTGTTACGCCGTTGGAAACAAAAAAAACAAATCTTGAAAATTCCAACTCGGCTTTAAGTGTTATCAAGACCTCTTTCACTTCGCTTCAAACATCACTAAAAGCGCTTCAACAGAGCGTACTGGGAACTGATGTATGGAATAAGGCAACTGTTACTTCCTCTAACTCTGACTACGTAACCGCAACAAGTACCAGCTCTGCAAAAAATACAAATACTACGGTAAAAATATTACAGCTTGCGACAAATACTACCGCAAAAAGTGCAAACTCGACAGCCAAAGTAGCTGATGCGGATACAAAATTCAAGCAGGTGGCCAACGGAACGGCAAAGGAAGGTACCTTTACTTTCTATGTAGATAACTCAAAATTTTCTATTGAAATAGGCGAAGAAGATACGCTTGGAAACATTGCCGACAAGATTAACGATGCTTCAGGCGGAAGGGCAACTGCAGGAGTAAATCCTGACGGAACTTTTAAGATTTCCGTAGACGCAGCTTCAACGCTTTCACTGGGGTCTACCTCGGATACTTCAAACTTTAAG
>Ga0153945_1000253_pt1 | contig 16526 bp, 17 predicted proteins | sample TSNJ029MetaG_FD_104720 | JGI IMG/M metagenome (GOLD analysis project Ga0153945, IMG submission 104720) | Attine ant fungus gardens microbial communities from New Jersey, USA - TSNJ029 MetaG | ecosystem: Host-associated > Fungi > Mycelium > Unclassified | place: USA: New Jersey, Wharton State...
CAGCATATTCCCCGAAAGCCGGGTATCCGTTCCAATGAGAAACTTAGGCTTATGCCCGCTCCTTTGGGTGAGTATCTTTGCGGTGGCCCGGCCAATCTTCATAACCAGTTCACAGCTCAAATCCTCATTGGCTAATCCACGAATCCCATCTGTTCCAAATAAAGCTCCCATAATCGGTACAATCCTCCTATATCACTAGTTTGCCAGGTAATACTAATCTTCGTTTAAATCGGCAATAAATAAAATTTCTGTCGCGGCCTACTCGCGCGGTTTAAGAAATTTTATTTACACTTTAATTGAAGATTAGTATAAATTCTACATAGTATACATATTAACAAATTTTCCTTTTTATGGGCATTATTCCAAATCATCCAGCCGGAGTTGCTGGGGAGGATTAACCGCATCCGTCACTTTGTATCCCAAATGCTTGTAGGCCAGCGGCGTCACACACCGCCCTCTGGGCGTCCTGCTGAGAAAGCCAATCTGCATCAGATAAGGCTCATACACGTCCTCCAGGGTGACGGCTTCCTCACCAATAGCGGCAGCCAAGGTCTCCAATCCCACCGGGCCGCCCGCGTATACATTGATCACTGTCTCCAGCATTACCCTGTCCACCGCGTCCAGGCCCAGCCTATCAATCTCCAACCGGTCCAGCGCAGTCTCAGCCATCTCCATAGTAATTATGCCTTCACCAATAACCTGGGCAAAATCTCTCACCCGCTTAAGCAAGCGGTTGGCGATGCGGGGGGTGCCTCTCGACCGCCGGGCCAGCTCCACGGCCCCACTTTCATCACATTGAATCCCCAATATTCTGGCGCTGCGCAGCACAATTTTAGACAGCTCTTCTATTGTGTACATCTCCAAGCGGAGCACCACCCCAAATCGGTCCCGCAAAGGCGCTGTCAGTTGGCCGGCGCGGGTGGTAGCCCCCACCAATGTAAAACGGGGCAGGTCAATGCGGATGGACCGGGCGGATGGGCCTTTGCCGATAATAATATCCAGGGCATAGTCCTCCATGGCAGGGTAGAGCACTTCCTCCACACTGCGAGAAAGCCGGTGGATTTCATCAATAAACAACACATCCCCCTCGGCCAAATTGGTCAGCAAGGCTGCCAGGTCCCCCGCCTTCTCAATGGCGGGGCCGGAGGTGATGCGCAGATTTACATTCATTTCATTGGCAATAATGGCCGCAAGGGTGGTCTTACCCAAGCCGGGGGGGCCATACAACAGCACATGATCCAGGCTTTCTCCACGTCCTCTTGCCGCCTCAATATAAATGGACAGGTTTTCCTTTACCTTGGTCTGCCCAATATAATCCGTAAAGGTCCGAGGGCGCAGGTTCCCCTCTCCATCTATATCCTCCAAACTGACATCGGGCGCAACAATCCTATTTTCAAAATCCATCTCCATATCACCGACAGGCATTTGACCACCTCACTTCCCACTGTATTTACCAACTGGCTAACTTTTTCAGGGACTCCTTGATCATATCCTCCACAGAAAGGTCCGGGGACAAGCCGGCCAATGCGCCCGCCGCCTCACCGTGGGAGTATCCCAGCACCATCAAGGCGCTCAAAGCCTCCGATGTATTTCCCATGTCCTTATCCAACACTTCGGCAGGCCCAATAACACCTGCCACAGCTACATCCTTCAGCCTATCCTTCAACTTATCCTTCAGCTCAAGGACAATGCGCTGGGCAATCTTTGGACCAATGCCAGGGGCCTGGCGAATGGCCTTGACATCGTCCCCAGCTACCGCAATGGCAAAGCGCTCCGGAGACATATCGGATAAAATAGAGATGGCCGCCTTCGGACCCACCCCGGAAACTGAAATTAACAGCTTAAAGATATTGAGCTCCGCCAGACTGGCAAAGCCGTACAAATCCATGATATCCTCCCGCACATGGAGATAAGTATACAGGGTGGCTTCCTCCCCCCGAGCCCCTATAGAGGACAGGGTTGTTAGGGACGTACTAATTTTAAATGCCACCCCTCCGGCCTGCAATACCGCGAAAGCGGGGTCTTTATGAGCAACTGTACCGGTAATGCTGTAAAACATAATAAAATCCTTCCTATAAACAAATCCGTCCTCAAGATTCTATATTCCCTTTTTAATCCGCAGATTAGACATATGCATTCCTGAGCCGCTGTTGTGTGCGTGACAGATGGCTACAGCCAAAGCGTCAGCCACATCATCGGGCTTGGGCACTTCACCGAGCCCAAGCAAAATTCTGGTCATCTCCATGACCTGGCTTTTCACGGCCCGGCCATACCCCACCACGGACATCTTTACCTGCAAAGGCGTATATTCCGCCAGCGGCACCTGGTTGCGGATAGCAGCCAGCAGAATGACCCCTCTTGCCTGCGCCACATCTATAGCTGTCTTTTGGTTAGTGTGAAAAAACAGCTCCTCCACCGCCACCACATCCGGCCTATACTGCCGAATCAGCAGGTCCACCTGATCATAGACATGCTCCAGCCGCTGCGTAAAGGGCATTTGTGCCGGTGTAGTCACCGCCTCCTGATGCATAATCTTAAATCTATTATTTTCATATTGTACGATACCGCAGCCAACAATGGCGTACCCCGGGTCTATTCCAAAAACAATCATTCCACGCCTCGACAATCTAATTTCACTTTGAGAATATAAGCGAAAATATTATACCACACCATCTCATCACCATGCAATCAAAAACCCCTTATCGTCCTGTTTATATTGTTTATTCCGCAAATAATTATCAAATTTAATAACATCCGCAACAAATCTATATTATTATTATAACTTTTAACAAAATACTACAATAAGGACTTGCTTTTTTCCTAAAGTTGTAGTATATTTTATCTTGCTATTATAAATTACGGACGATTAGCTCAGCTGGTAGAGCATTCGCTTGACGTGCGAAGGGTCAGCGGTTCAAGTCCGTTATCGTCCACCAAGCCGTTCCCGCAATAGTGGGGGCGGCATTCTTTTTATCATTTTCAATACTTGCATTTTTTGCCCAATAATCAGAAAATTCCTTGACAGCCACAGTCTTAAAATGGTGGACGGCTGTGGAACGGCAAGAGGCTGGAGGAATTTACGGAACAGGATACCCTGCTTTTACAGCCAAAACGGATACCATTTTGAACAGAACGAATCATATGACCATTGGCAAAGAAAAAGGCATGGACAGCCTGCCAGCTACCCATGCCGATAAATAATACTTGATTACAGCTTCATGTTATTCTCAATATACTTAACGATGTCGCCTACAGCTTTTACATTTTCGACTTCATCATCAGGAATTTCAACATCAAACTCTTCCTCCAGGCTCATGACCAAGTCAACCACGTCTAAGCTATCGGCCCCAAGGTCATCAATAATAAGAGCTTCCAGAGTAACTTGTTCCTCCTCCAGATCTAATTGGTCGCAAATAATTTCTCTAACCTTTTCGTATACCATGAATTATCCTCCTGTATTTAAATTGCACATTGCATATTAACAGCATACTCAGGTGCAAAAAGTGGTATCCTTTAAGCTTATTGTTGATCGGATTCAATGAAATCTCCAATCTTTCTGAACTTATCATATCTTGTTGCAAGCATTATATCAATAGGCAGATTGCACAATGTGGCAAAGGAATTTTTTATAAATTTCTCAATGTTTTCTGCTGTCAATTCCATATTATTATGGGCTCCGCCGGGGGCTTCCTCAATGACTTCCTCACATATCTCAAGCTGCAGCAGGTCCTGCGCAGTGATCTTCATCAAATTAGCCGCCTCCTGTTCCCGAGAGGGGTCCTTCCATAGAATATTGGCGCAGCCCCGTGGAGAAATAACGGAATACACAGCATTTTCCAGCACACCCAAGCGGTCGCAGACAGCCAAAGCCAACGCCCCGCCGCTGCCTCCTTCACCCAACACTACACTCACTACCGGGGTTTTTAGACGCATAAATTCATATAGGTTACGGGCGATAGCTTCACCCTGTCCCCGCTCCTCGGCCTGAATGCCACAGAAAGCGCCGGGAGTATCTATCAACGTGATAACCGGACGGTGAAACTTCTCCGCCTGCTTCGCTAACCGCAGGGCCTTCCGGTATCCCTCGGGATGGGGCATGGCGAAATTAGATTTTTTATTTTCTTCCAGGTTTTTACCCTTCACCTGGGAAATAACCGTCACAGGCTGTCCATAAAACCAGGCAATACCACCTTTGATGGCAGCATCATCCCCATAGTAGCGGTCGCCGTGAAGCTCCATGAAGTCCGTAAATATGAGGCCAATATAATCTTCTATATTGGGTCTGCCTTTGGCCTTCACAAGCCCCATGCGTTCCCAGGCTGTCAATGATCCCAGTCCCGCCATATCACATTCCCCTTTCTGAAACTTTATGCAGCTTCAGCAAGTTGGACAGCACAGGCTTCAGATTCTTGCGTTCCACAATACTGTCTACAAAACCATGCTCCAGCAAAAATTCAGCGGACTGAAATTCATCGGGCAGCCGTTGGCGTATAGTGTCCTCAATAACCCGCCGGCCCGCAAAACCGATCAAAGCCTTGGGCTCTGCCAAAATAATATCTCCAAGCATGGCAAAGCTGGCTGTGACGCCGCCAGTAGTTGGATCAGTCAACACGGTGATATACAGATTTCCCGCGTCACTGTGGCGAGCAACCGCGCCCGATGTCTTTGCCATCTGCATCAGGGATACAATGCCCTCCTGCATTCGGGCGCCCCCGGAAGCCGTAAACAAAATCACCGGTAAGGATTGCTCCGTAGCCCTCTCAAATGCACGGGTGATCTTTTCGCCCACAACTGATCCCATAGACGCCATCATAAATCGGGAATCCATCACTCCAATGATACAAGACTCTCCGTGAAGGGTACAGGTTCCTGTCACAATTGCTTCCCGCAACCCTGTCTTTTTTTTCAAGGCATCTATCTTTTCCGGATATCCGGGAAAGGAAATAGGGTCCAAGCTCTCCATTTCCCCATCCATTTCATTAAAGGAGCCGGCATCCACAATCAACTCAAGCCGCTCCTCACAAGTCAAACGGGCATGGTAGCCGCAGTGGGGACAAACCTTCTCAGTTCCCTCAAAATCATCCTGAAAAATAACCTTCTGGCATCTGGGGCACTTAAGCATAAATCCGGAGGGTATCTGTACCCGGCTTTGAGGTTCCCTGTTCTCAGTCCCCAACCGGGCCTTTACTGTCTTGAACAAATCATCCAGCAAGCCCTGTCACCTCCTTCTATTCGGCTCATTAGTCTCAGCCCAAACCGCTTATAAAACAAAATTCTTCCGGGACAAAAAGCCAATGTCGTAGTTTCCTGTTTCAAAATTCGCATCTCTCAATAAGTGTAACTGATAGTCAATGTTGGTGTCAACACCTTCAATAATAAATTCCGCCAATGCCCACCGCATTTTCATAATCGCCTCATACCGGGTAGTTCCCGTCACAATCAGCTTAGCGATCATAGAATCGTAATAAGGCGGAATAGTATAACCGCTGTAAACCGCCGTATCCACCCTGATCCCCGGTCCTCCAGGAATATGCAGTGCCGTTATCGTTCCTGGGGAGGGCCGGAAACCCATATTGGGATTTTCCGCATTGATCCGGCATTCTATAGCATGTCCTTGAATCCGAATATCTTCTTGGGTAAAGCCCAGATCCATACCGGAGGCTATTAAAATCTGCCACTTGACCAGGTCAATATTCGTCACCTGTTCGGTAATAGGGTGCTCCACCTGGATGCGCGTATTCATCTCCATGAAGTAATAGTCCCCAGTCGCATCCACTAAAAACTCAATCGTACCCGCATTGCGGTAGTTCACCGCTTTTGCGGCGTGTATAGCTGATTCGCCCATCCTTTGCCGCAGCTCGGCGCTCATCACCGAAGCTGGAGACGGGCTTTCCTCCAGCATTTTCTGGTTGCGTCTCTGGATAGAGCAATCCCGCTCCCCCAGATGAACCACATGGCCCTGCTGATCAGCCAAAATCTGCACCTCGATATGCCTTGGGTTTTCCAGAAACTTTTCCATGTAAACGCTGGAGTCCCCAAAAAAATTCATGGCTTCAGTACTGGCCGCGACAAACTGGCTTGCAATTTCAGAGGCCTTCGTCACCATCCGGATGCCCCGTCCGCCACCGCCGGCGCTGGCCTTGATTAGCAGCGGATAGCCGATCTGGTCCCCGACCTCCCTGGCCTCCTCCGGAGACTTTACCACTCCGTCAGACCCCGGCACAACAGGAACTCCCGCCTTCTTCATAGTCAACTTGGCCTGGGCCTTATTTCCCATCAACTCAATAGCTTGGTGAGAAGGTCCAATAAAAGTAATGCCCAACCGCTCACACATCTTGGCAAACACAGGATTTTCTGATAAAAAACCAAAGCCGGGATGGATGGCGTCCACCCCTGTCAGGTCGCAAACCGACAGTATATTGTGAATATTGAGGTAGCTGTCCTTACTGGCAGCGGGGCCAACGCAAACTGCCTCATCGGCAATCTGAGCATGGAGAGCTCCCCTGTCCGCCTCTGAAAAGACCGCCACCGTACATATGCCCAACTCGCGGCAGGCGCGAATAATGCGCACGGCAATTTCACCGCGATTGGCGATAAGTACCTTCCTAATCATACTCTAAACCTTTCATTCGAAGTCCGTCTGAGGAATTTCCACAGGAGCGCTGCCCGCATCTAAGGTCTCATCGGACAGGGCAAAGGTGATGTCGCAGGTGACGGCCTTTTCACCCTCCACAGAGGCTACAGCCTTTGCGACGCCTATATTCCCCCGCATTTTCACCAACTTGACCTCCAAAATCAAGGTATCTCCCGGCATAACCTTTCTCTTAAACCGGGCCTTATCCACCCCAGCTAAAAAAGCCAGCTTGCCTTTATGCTCCGCCACGGACAGGATGCAAACGCCTCCAGCTTGGGCAAGCATTTCAATCATCAATACACCCGGCTGGACAGGATATCCAGGAAAATGGCCCTTAAACCAATACTCATCCTCCCGGAGATGCTTCCTGGCCACAACCTGTTCACCGGGCATTAGCCCTATAATCTCATCAATCAGCAGAAATGGGTCCCTGTGCGGCAGAATTTCCATAATCTGTTCTTTGTTCATCAAAATCGCCATTGCTACAGCCTCCTCGTTATCAATCTCATTCAATCCTCATAATCGGTTCACCAAACTCAACACCCTGTCCATCTTCAACCATAATCTCAGCGATCATTCCGTTACAGTCGCTGGTGACCTCATTCATTAATTTCATAGATTCGATTATATACAGTACATCCCCTTTGTTAACGGTCCGTCCGACTTCCACAAACGGGTCCTTGTCAGGTGCGGGAGACCGGTAAAATGTACCCACAATAGGCGCCTTTAATACCTGGCCTTTAGCCAGGCTTTCATTGGTCTCTACCTCGGCGTAGTGGGAGGAAGCGGTGACTGCGGCCGAGCTGGGCTGCGCGGTGACCTCATTTGCGGCAAACACCACCCGCTCCTGCTCACGCTTGAGCTTGAGCTCAAAGCTGCCGTCGGTCAGGGACATACTGGTTAAATTGGTGGCGCTGAATTTATCCAACAATTGCTCAATATCCTGCACGCTGATCTCTAAATTCGCCATTTCACTTCCCCTTTATCCTTTGTATTTTTTCAAACACAATACTGCATTGTGACCGCCAAAGCCCAAAGAATTGCTCAACGCCACCTCAATGAGCTGCTCGCGTTTTCCGCTGGTGACATAATCCAAATCACATTCCTCATCCGGTTCCTTATAGCCAATGGTGGGAGGAATAATGCCATCCCGCAACGCCAGCGCACAGATTATTGCCTCTACACTGCCTGCGGCGCCCAGCATATGGCCGTGCATGGACTTGGTGGAGCTAACCGCCACCTCATAGGCGTGACTGCCCAATGCGGTCTTGATGGCCTGGGTCTCCACCCTGTCGTTAATCTCTGTAGAGGTGCCGTGGGCGTTGATGTAGTCCACCTGTTCCGGAGTGATGCCAGCCTCACAGATGGCGTCCTGCATAGCCCTTGCGGCCCCAGATCCCTCCGGGTCCGGGCTGGTGATGTGGTAGGCGTCGTCTGTAGCGCCGTAACCGCAAACCTCGGCGTAGATTTTGGCACCCCTGTTTTTAGCGTGTTCCAATTCCTCAAGAACCAATATCGCCGCGCCTTCACCCATAACAAAGCCGGACCGCTCCTTGTCAAAGGGGATGGACGCCCTGTCCGGATCGGTGGAGCGGCTGAGGGCACGCATATTGTCAAAGCCCCCGGCAGCCAATTCAACAATAGAGGCTTCCGAGCCGCCCACCACCATTACATCCTCGTAGCCGTGCTTGATCCTGCGAAAGCCCTCGCCGATGGCGTTGGCCGAGGTGGCGCAGGCGGTGACAATGGCCATATTGGCCCCTTTCAACCCGTGGGCAATGGCAATGTTGCCGGCCGCCATATTGGGAATCATCATGGGAATCAAGAACGGAGAGATCCTTCCGGGGCCCTTTTCCAGGCGCTTTTTCTCCTCATCCAAGGTAGTTTGAATGCCGCCGATGCCTGAGCTGACCATTACGCCCACGCGGTAAGGGTCCAAATCTTTAAACTTCGTTCCGGCGTCAGCAATGGCGTCATTGGCCGCGGCCAACGCCAATTGGCAGTACCGGTCCATTTTGCGGGCATCCCGCCTCTCAATGCCGTGGACCGTCGGATCAAAATCCGGCACCTCGCATGCCAGTTTGACGTGAATCCGCTCCGGATCAAAACCGGAGATCGGCCGGATGCCGTGATTGCCCTTTTGCATATTATCCCAAAAAACAGGTACAGTATCCCCCAATGCGCTTATGACGGATACCCCCGTTATCACTACCCGGTTCATATAGCCCTCCTATGCCAAAGATATATCCTAATTTTACTAAATCATCATTCCGCCGTCAATGGAAATTACCTGCCCATTGATATAGGAGGCGTCCTCGGACGCCAAGAAGGATACCACGGCGGCCACTTCCTCCACCTTTCCAAATCGGCCCAACGGGATAGCTCCCAAAGCGGTGGTTTTCACCCGGTCCGGCAGGGCCTCGGTCATAGCGGATTCAATAAAGCCGGGCGCTATAGCATTGACAGAAATATTTCTCGCGCCCAGCTCCTTGGCCAAGGTGTACGTTAGCCCAATTAAGCCCGCCTTTGACGCGGAATAGTTGGCTTGCCCCGGATTGCCCCAAAGGCCCGCAATGCTGCTGACATTAATAATCTTGCCGCTGCGCTGCTTGATCATCACGCCGCTGACGTGACGGCAAACATTAAAGGCGCCCTTGAGGTTGACCGCAATGACCCGGTCAAACTGGTCCTCCTTCATACGGGCTACCAAGCCGTCATCGGTAATGCCGGCATTGTTGACCACCACGTCAATAGAACCCATGGCCTCTTTGATTTCCTGGACCATCCTTCCGACGGCCTCAAAGTCCGACACGTCGGCAATAAAGCACTCCGCCTTGACACCAAACTGCCGGCAGGATTTTGCCACTTCATTGCCGCCTTTATCTGCCTCAGCCTGACTGTAACAGTTAATGGCTAGGTCAAAGCCCTCACTGGCCAGCTTCAGTGCAATAGCCGCGCCAATGCCCTGGCTGGCGCCAGTGATAAAAGCAACCTTACTCAAGCTCAATACCACTCCTTTTGCTAAAATTCATTATCAAATCATCTGCTTCTTCTACAATGGACTGAATGATCACCCTTGCAGGGCGAATTTCCTTGACTAATCCCGCAATCTGCCCGCACATAAAGGAGCCTTTGTCCTTATCCCCCTCAACCGCAGCCATCCGCAGGGAGCCTGTAAGCATATTTTCAATCTCATTGGGATCTTCGGTAACCTTTTCCATCTCCACAATGCGCTTAGTGAATTTATTCTTGAGCTGCCTTGCCGGATGCCCGTTGATCCGCCCCGTCACCACAGTGTCGGTATCCTTGGCCTTCAAAACCAGCTCCTTAAAGTTTTGGTGGATATTGCATTCCTCCGCAGCCAAAAATACGGTACCCAACTGAGCCCCCATAGCTCCCAGCATCAAGGCGGCAGCTAATCCCCGCCCATCGGCGATGCCACCTGCCGCAATAACCGGCACATCCACCGCGGAAGCCACCTGGGGCACCAACGCCATAGTGGTCAGCTCTCCGATATGGCCGCCGGATTCCGATCCCTCCGCCACCACCGCGTCCGCGCCAGAGCGCACCATCCGCACCGCCAGAGCTACCGAAGGGATAACAGGAATCACCTTGATCCCAGCTTCCTTCCATAGGGGAATAAATTTACTCGGATTCCCCGCACCCGTGGTGACCACCGGCACCTTTTCATCAATGACCAGTTGGGCCAAATCCGTTGCATTGGGGGACATAAGCATAATATTGACCCCAAAAGGCTTGCCGGTCATCTCCTTGAGCTTCCGAATCTCACCGCGGACCACATCCACCGGTGCGTTGGCTCCCGCAATCAGGCCCAGGCCTCCGGCCTGTGAAACCGCGGCGGCGATGTGATGGTCAGCCACCCAGGCCATACCGCCCTGTATAATGGGATACTCTATGCCCAGCATCCGGGTTAGTGTTGTCTTCATACTTCATCCTCCAGTCTTATTAACATATCTCCAGCACACAGCCCGCAAAGGTGAGGCCGGCGCCAAATCCCACCAAGCCCACCTTATGCCCTTTTTTGAGAATTCCCGCATGGAGGCATTCATGGATGCCAATGGATATGCTGGCGGAGGAGGTATTGCCGTAGCGTTCAATATTGTGGTAAACCTTGGACATATCAATCTTCATCCGCTTCATAGCCCCCTCGATGATGCGTAAATTGGCTTGATGGGGAATAATCAAATCCAGTTCCTGGGGCGCAATGCCCGCCTTTTCACAGGCATGCTCCAACGCGTCAGGAAGCGCCTTCACCGCAAACTTATAAACCTCTCTTCCCTCCATGTAGAGATGGGGTTCCTGGTTATGGGGATAAACGCCGTCAAAATCGTCAAAGGGGGCATCCTTTGCCCAGGGATTTGTCACTGGGTGGGCTTTGGAACACAAAAATTCCATGCCCCGGTTTTCACTTTTTAGGTAAGAGGCAAACAAACCCTCCCCCTTGGTCAAAACCATAGCGCCCGCGCCATCTCCAAACAGGATGCAGGTCGAGCGGTCGGTGTAGTCCGTCTGCTTCGACAACACCTCGGAGGAAACCAAGAGCACGTTTTGAATATCATCGTCCATCAAATACCGCCGGGCCAAATCAATCCCATAGACAAACCCCGAACAAGCCGCCGACAGATCCACCGCCAAAGGTTGAATGGCGCCAAGCTCTCTGGAAACCACACAAGCCAAAGAGGGGTAATAGAAGTCCGGGGATATTGTCGTGCCTATAATAGCCTGTATATCCTTTCCAGTCAGGCCTGCGGCGTCTAACGCCTGCCTAGCAGCCTTTACACCCATCTGCCAAGCTGTCTCGCCCCGGGATATGTGCCGGGTGGAAATGCCTGTCCTGGTCTGGATCCACTCATCGCTGGTATCCATCATCTGGCTCAAGTCGCCGTTGGTAACCACTAATTCCGGCAAATAAATGCCTGTCCCCATAATCTTAACATTTTGCAATCCAGCTCCTCCTTCTTGCTGATATATGAATAACAATATAGCTTTGTGACGTCGCGAATCTATAAAAGCATAGGGGGAAAATTATTTCTCCCTTCTGAATAATTTTTTAGCAATGCCGGTCAATCAATAATTTATTGAATTTATGGTATAAATATGGTATAAATAAAGCAGTTTTTGGATTCATCTCTCTTCATTTATTTTATCCTAATCATTTCCAAAACTGTCTTAATGATGAATATATGCCAAGTTTTGTTTTATTTCTCTTATTATAGGGCAGGTAAAACACATTTCTATGAATAAGCTATGAATTTTTTTATGGGGATTTGGGCCACAAATGAATAAAACGCCTTCCCTGTTAATAAAATTCATATTTTATTAACATATTACCATATTGAGAGGATATATGTATGAAACTAGCCTATCTTTTTTCAGGACAGGGTTCCCAATTTCCTGGCATGGGCCAGGACCTATACAATGACTTTAAGAGTGTACGCTCACTCTTTCAAAGTGCTTCCGCAATCTTAGGGTACGCCGCCGAAGACATGATGTTTAACAGCAATGAGGAAACATTGGCCAATACCCGGTACTCCCAGCCCATGATCTACCTCCTGTCCATGTCCGCCTGGACCGCCTTTTCCGAAACCTATCCCCATGTGTCTCCATCCGCTCTGGCCGGACATTCATTGGGGGAGTATGGCGCATTGACTGCCGGAGGAATGATGGATTTTGAATCGGCGCTTCAATTGCTTCAGCGGCGCGGAGAAGCCATGTCCAAATATGGAAGCGGATCTATGTGCGCCGCAATGAGCGGCGACGGCAAGATGCTGGAGGAGATGTGCCGATCAGTGGACGGATACGTACGCCCTGTCAACTACAACAGCTCCGTGCAGACGGTATTGGCCGGCGAGGCGCAAGCTATTCAAAAGGCATGTGCCCTGTTAAGTGAAAAAGGCATTAAAACAGTACCGTTAAAGGTCAGCGGAGCCTTTCATTCAAAACTAATGGATCAAGCCGCAACCGCCTTTGAGCGGTCCACCGGGATAATCCATACTGGAACCCTGTCGGCTGATTTTTATTCCAATGTAACCGGAGCAAAGATAGAAAGCTTTGACGCCTTTGGTGGGTTAATGCCCTATCTGGTCAAGCATATCACCTCCCCTGTCCTTTTCGCAGATGAATTGACGGCCATGGAAAACGGTGGCATTGACCTGTTTATCGAATTTGGCCCAGGCAAAACCTTATCCTCCTTTGTAAAACGCACCGTCAAAGGCGCTAAATCCTTCAACGTAGAGAGTTGTAAGTCCCTCGAAAAGTGTGCGTCCCAACTACAATAATCCGTTTCATTTATTAAGAGCTGAAAAAATTCCTGGGATTTCCCTTGACATACATACCATTGGTATGTTATTCTCTATGCAGACCAACGGTATGTATAGGGGGGATGATTGGTTTGCCGCGGAATAAACATCCTGAAGAAACTGTAAACCGTATTTTGGATACAGCCGTCAAGCTGTTTATTGGTGAGGGCTACGAAAACACTACAATTCAGGACATTATCAATGGAATTGGCGACCTAACCAAAGGTGCGATTTATCACCATTTTAAAAGTAAAGAGGATATTCTGTTGGCGGCCATGGAGCGCCTCACCGGGGGACAGGAGCAATCGCTGGCCTCCATTGTGCATGAAAAGGGATTGACCGGGCTGGAAAAGCTGCGGAAGATTATCCACACCTCTGTGGCGGACCCTGGGCAGGAAAAACTATTTGGCGCAGCCCCCAAGCTTCAGGATAATCCCCATGTATTAGTCCTGTTGATGCAGGAATCCGTCGATGTTTCCGCCCCATTTTTTATCCTTCCTATTATTGAGGAGGGTATTGCCGATAGAAGCATTCAAACCAAATATCCTGAGGAATTGGCTGAGGCGATTATGCTACTGGTCAACTTATGGATCAATCCTATGGTCTTCCCTGTGGATTCTGATAAGTTGAAGCGAAAGCTCCGCTTTGTCAACTATATGGCCGAACATCTGGGCATCCCTGAGTTAATGGATGAGGAAACCATTCACCGGCTGGAAAACTACCACCTTATCTTTGAAAAAAAGCATACGAACGTCTAACTATCTGCCCATCGCGGGCAGAATTTATCCGCATAATACATACCGCAGGAAGGTATGTAAAATAGAGGAGGCTTCTATGAGTAAAGCAAAATTATTCCACAAGGATTTTACCCTGATGGTTATCGGCCAGATTATATCCATATTTGGCAACACTATTCTCCGTTTTGCCCTCCCCCTTTATCTGCTGAATGAGACCGGATCGGCTACCCTGCTGGGTTTAGTTTCCGCGATCTCCTTTATCCCTATGATCATTCTTTCACCTGTAGGCGGCATTATCGCCGACAGGGTCAACAAACGCAACGTTATGGTCGTTTTGGATTTCTTTACCGCGGCATTGATCCTTGTGTTCACCTTATTACTGGGCAAATTAAGCCTGGTCCCTTTGATGATCATCACTATGATGTTTCTTTATGGCATCCAGGGCAGCTACCAACCTGCCGTTCAAGCCAGTCTGCCCGCTTTGCTTAATGAAAGCGAGCTGGTATCCGGCAATGCGGTGATCAACATTGTCAACTCCCTTGCCGGGTTGATTGGGCCTGTCTTTGGCGGCATGCTCTACGGCTTCTACGGTTTAACCCCCATCCTGATAGTCAGCATCTTCTGTTTTACTTGCTCCGCAATTATGGAAATCTTTATCCACATCCCTTTTACCGCTCCAGCGAAATCTCAAGGCGTTATGGGGATCGTTAAGAGTGATTTAAAGGAAAGTGTGCGCTTCATCCGGAATGAGCAGCCCATCATCGCTAAGTGTATCCTGATTGTAGCCGCCTTTAATCTATTCCTCTCCTCCATGCTGATGGTGGGTGCTCCGGTAATTATCACCGAACTGCTGGGCTTTGAGGACGCATTGGGCAATCAGTTATATGGTTATTCTGAGGGAGCCCTCGCTGCCGGAGGACTGATCGGAGGGATTTTGGCAGGGGTCTTGGGCAATAAGCTGAATATCCGCAAGGGCCACTGGCTTCTGATGGGGGCCGCAGCCGGCATCCTCCCCATGGGCCTTGCCCTGTGGCTAGATATCTCCCCCATGTTCAGCTACTTAGTTATTACCATTTCTGGTTGTGTCATTATGATTTTATCCACCATCTTCTCTATTGTTGCCTTGGCCTTTATCCAAAAGACAACGCCCGAGGCTTTGATCGGTAAGGTGGTTTCCGTAGTCATGGCGGTATGCATGTGTGCCCAGCCCCTTGGCCAGGCCCTTTATGGAGTGCTCTTTGACAAGCTGGCCGCCGCACCCTACCTCATAATTTTCTTCGCTGCCGGCATATCTATAGTGATTACTCTATTTTCTAAAACGACGTTTAGCAGCATTTCATCCGATCCTGCGCCGCCTGTTATCATCTCCCAGGGTGAGGTAAATGAATTGCCGGCTCAATAGTTCTCATTCCTGTACAAAATGAAGGCCGCCCGTCAATCTCAAACGGGCGGCCTTCATTTTACCTTGTACAACCGGATTCCGTATCATAGGCGCGATAGTATTCCCTCTGCCGTGTAAAGAAGGAATTGCTATTTCACTCTATCAGGGGACCACAGCTTTCCCTTGGAATATACTCAACAGGCATGATAACTGACTTAGGCAGATTAATGCGGTGGTCAATAGTATCCATTACTAGGTCAAAGCAGGCGTAGGCCATTTTCTCCATAGGAATATGGACTACAGAGAGTGAAACCACTGCGTATTCCTCCAGGTCCTTATCCCCGTTGCCCACGCTGATCACCTCCACATCCTCCGGAATGCGGACCCCTTCCTTGTACATCGCCCGCAAAGCTCCAATAGCAATAGCATCGGAAGCGCAGAACAGGCAATCGGGCCGGCTAGGCCTTCCCAGCAGCGATAGCGCGCCCTCAAATCCGCCACTCATAGAATTATCCACCTCAATGGATTCCACCTGCATGCCGTTTTTGACGGCCTTGCTGACAAAGCTGTCCATTCTGACGCCCATCCCGGCAAAAACCGCTTTGGATGAGATCACCGCCGCATTTTTATGCCCCCTTGACACCAATACCTCCGCCGCCATATTTCCCAGTAAGTGGTCCTCAATGTGCACCGCACTGTAAACCTGGGACTGACGGTTATAAAGAATGATGGGCAATAAAAAATGATTCTTCTCCAAATATGCCTGATCCTTCTCAGAAATATTACAGATAATGGCCGCATTAAACATGCTAAGCTTCTGGAAGGAGGCCACCTTGTCCAAAGCATCGTTTTCATAGGTATGTATTACAATCTCAATTTTTCTATCAGACATCTCCACCCTTTTTTGCAGGCCACGCAAAAAACGCATCAGCATGGGCGCCCGAAAATCTGAAGTCCAAAACAATCCAATGACTAAGGGATGTTCCCCTGGCTCACCCCGCAGACGCCGCGCCGCAATATTGGGCCGGTAGTCCAATTCCTTTACCGCATCCCATACTCTTTTTTGGGTGGCTGGAGGAATCCGGCTCTCTTCCGATTTGCCGTTGAGCACCAGGGATACGGTGCTCAACGACACCCCAGCAATCCGCGCAATATCCTTTATAGTCGCCAACGCTACTCCTCCTTTATTCGCCATATTACAAACAATACACGAAATCATTGCGTGTGTCAATAACGCGGTCTTAGGCGTAGCTAGGGACAGATAAAGCGATCAGCGATTGATGCAGACTCTAAAAGCTGGACAGTTCTTTTCAGTTTCCTTAGGCAGCCCTAATAATTACTTTCAGGCAACAACAACTTGACGAAAAAGCTTCGGAGTGGTATAGTAGTGTCACAGACTGCTAAAACGTATACTCAGTTGGGGGCAATGAAATGAAAAACATAAAAATCGGCTC